>Ga0307513_10008374_pt1 | contig 13242 bp, 10 predicted proteins | sample 15_EM_MG_FD_202174 | JGI IMG/M metagenome (GOLD analysis project Ga0307513, IMG submission 202174) | Populus trichocarpa ectomycorrhiza microbial communities from riparian zone in the Pacific Northwest, United States - 15_EM | ecosystem: Host-associated > Plants > Roots > Unclassified | place...
TTATTTATTTTCGCCAATAAAAAATGGTGATCATGATCCAGCAGTTTGAAGAAGTAGCATGTGCTTATTTAATTTAATTTTTTTAATGTATTAAACAGACAAAGAAATTCAATTGAGCTGTAATTTGCAGCAATTAATTAGATATTAGTCATTATGTACATGTTTGGAAGAGGATTCAGGATGTTATATCATTTCAGGATGTTGAAATCAAACAAGTTTTGCAAAAATTCTCTGGGATTTCAAATGGTAATGCTTTCTATTTATGATAATGTTGGTGAGATGTCTTCAATATTAGCACCTGCATGATCGATTAATCCTTGACAAAACCAAATTTACTATTCACAAACTTGTATCTTGAAGGTGTTCAATCTTTTTCTATGATTGTAAATGACACTGCCGTAATTAAATCCCAGAAATCTATTGCAACTCAAGTGTAAAAAAGTTGGTTAGAACAAAACACTCATGTCTGTCGCTCGCACGTTATTTTATTTATTTTATTCTAGCTACATGACTCGTGTTATAGCAATTATTAAAAGAGAAACTAGAAAAAAATGACAAATAAATATAATCAAGATATTTAATCTTATAAAATGAGACATGCACTTGTTTATGTCAAATGAATTTTTTTATTACAATCAATAAAAGATAATAAAAAAAACGCATATGAAACTAAGTGAATAACATAAAAGAAAAAAAAATATTATGTAAGGCCAAACATATTAGAAATATTATTTCAAAAGAACTACTTTTTTTATATAAAATAAAGCTTATCTATTAAAAATTAAAAAAACATTCTTCAAAAATTAAATACAAAATAAAGTATATATGTAAATTAACAAAAACAAAAGTTGATAGCAATTACTGAAAGAGAAACTAGGAAAAAAAATGAAATATTTCATTTCACAAAATAAAATATGCACTTGTTTGTGTCAGCTGAATTTGTTTATTATAATTAATAAAAGATAATAAAAAAAGAAACGCATATGAAACTGAGTGAATAACATAAAAGGAAACTAAATATTATGCAAGGCCAAACATAGTAGAAATATTATTTCAAAAGAACTACTATTTCATAAAATAAAACTTATCTATTAAAAATAAAATAAAAATTCTTCAAAAATTAAATACAAAAAAAATTATATATTTTTTTAAAAGCCTCTATCTAAAAAAGAACTACAAAACTCGTGGTCTAAGTCATGAGACTGTGATAAACCGATAAAAAAAAATTGAAGATAACCCCAAAAAAGTTTTTTTATAAAAAATAATATAGAATGATGAAATCATAAAAGAAAATGAGGGAAAAAAAGATCATTAACCGTAATAACTCTTAAAACTCGTGATCCATGTCATTATATCGAAAGCATGACAAATAAAAAAATTGCAAAGCTCAATACTGAACAAATCAAACATTAAAAGATGAAATGAGCAAAATATTAATCACATAATTATAATAAATGAATGAGGGTGAAAATTTAAACAAAAACAAATTAGAGAGCATAACAAAAATTTAGATTGGATGGTTAAATTGAAAAAAAAAACTTTAACAAAAGGAAAAGAAAATAAAAAAAATGAGGGCTAAATTGAAAAAATAAGCAACATAAATTTTGATTGAATGATGAAATTAAAAATTAATAAAAACTTAACAAAAGTGCCAAGAACAAATCAGAAATCAAAAGAATAAAGAGCAAATTCAAAAAAATAATATATGATAAATCATTATTTAAGGACTAAATAGAAAACATAAATTTTTTTCTAAAAAGGCCAAGGATGAAAATAAGCAATAAAAAAACATAAGGATTGAATTGAAAAATAAAAAGACAAGAGGACAAACATACACTTTGTTTGGAAGAGACAAAAAAGAAGAAAGGGAAAAAAACAACCACTGATGACAAACCGATCATCATCCACCATCACGCGACACACCAAGAGGTAGAGGACATGGTGATGCTTCTAAGGACACGATTAAAGGCCAAGTTTGACCATCAGGTGGTGTCGCATGTGCTGTCCAAAAACTATGGACACCACTCATGCACTAGCGCATATTGAGCACGCACCAACAACTTTTTTGAAATAAAATATAAAAATATTAAAAAGCCTCTCATAACCCTATAATTACATATAAACCCGTGTGAAAGGACAAAAACACCCCTAAATGCATACTTTTTTTTTTTTACTTTTTCAAGGTAAAGACGTATTTTTATTATAGCCTAAGAAGAGAGAGAGAGAGAAAAAAAAAAAACACCTTGATCAATAGCTCTGTTTTTATTTTCCCTTGGAAGCAAATAAGTAGTTTTACTATTTTAAATTTTATGAAAAGATGGAAAAAAAAATTAGTCAACGTTTCTACATTTTGTTTACTTTAAAGGTAAAAACGCAATTTTATGATGCAAAAAAATTCAAAAATAACTTAAATATCCTTGAACAATCTTTTATTGATCAATGAGCCATTGGAAATGATTAAATTGCCCCCACAACCAAGGCCACTATTTTTTCTACTCAAGAACAAAATAGTAATTTCATTGTAGTAATTCATAGTAAACTTTGTCGATTACTACGATGAAAAGCCCAAACCTTTTATTTTTTAAAAATTTTCTACATATTACTTTATGGATCATACAAATTTAACAAAAATAATTTTCTACTCAAGCAATAATTGGAGTGTATTTTATATAACAAAAATTAATAAGAAAATTATTCTTACAAAATAATCCAAATAAATAGATCGAGTACACGTACGGCAGCAAAAACTTATATCGATGGTGTTCAATAATATTATTTGAGAATCTAATGTTTTTAAGGTATTTTCGAGTCGGAAATGGTTGAGAAAAGAGGGTATTTTTATTTTAAAAATATTAGTGTAAACGACACATCATCTAGTTGTTGACAATGCCGACTTAACAAAAAAAAAATATAAATGAGCCAAACACATTGATCCGCCCCTATTTTTTTGAGTCACAAGCAGGTCTATCAGGCTTATACTCAATCTTGTAGTAGTATATTGAATTTTTTTAATATTTATTAATGCATATAATTCTTAATTTATTTAATTAGATACAAAAATTAGATGTTTTTTTAAGAGACAAATATATTTTTTTCAACTTTTAACATATATCTTAAATAACAATTTCACTCCATGACATTTTTTATACATTTAATTTTTTTTTTCTAAGAAAAGGATAACAATTTCATTAACAATGTGAATCAAAGGAATAAATCACTATCTCAATGGTATATAGTGATAACAAATACTAAGATAGGAATCACAACTTGTTACATAGAAAAAAATGACAAAACCCTTTAAATAATAATGGTGAATAACAATCTTTTTGGTAACAAATAGTTTTTTCATGAACTAGGTCAAAAGCTCACTGAAATTTCTTGATGAGAGATCGTTTAGAAACACGGGCCAACTCGTGTTTTTTAAAAAATCAAATATTTTTTTTTGCTAAAAATTGATATTTTTTTTATATATTTTGGATCGTTTTGATGCGCTGATCTAAAAAATAATTTTTAAAAAATAAAAAAATATCATTTTAATAAATTTCAGCATAAGAAGCAACCGCAACCACACTCCCAAACATGAGGATTAACTGAAAGGATAATCTTCTATTCTATTTTACTTTATTTGTATCTTTTTTGTCCAATCTATAATACAATATTTTTATCTCTTTTAATGGCATCTGATTGTTAAGACTCACTACATAAATTATTCAATATCTTTTAATCAAATTTAATTCATAGATATTTGGACTTGCGACTCATTACGAAAAATAATTTTAATACCTCTATGAAACATGTTCAATACTCATTCCGTTATTCGCTCATAAATTGCTTGCAAATTAAGTCACCTCTTTCTCTAAAATAGAGTATAAAGAAACCTTTAAGGACATTATATCACTAATTTCTCTAAAATAGAGTATAAAGAAACAAGAATGCACACCCATGAGAGCTTATACAGCATAGGCCATCACTTGACAAATTAAACCCTGGCAGGTCTTACAAATAAAGAAAGTAAGAGTTCAAAGCAGGATCTAATATCATGTTCCAATGTTGAAGCCTATATAATCTCACAATTTACGTTATTTCATGAGGGAGCATTTTAAAACAAAAATAATATGCTGAACGATATGCTTTAAAGTATATTTCTTGATAGTTAAACTAGAGAATCATACAAATAAAGGAAATTAATTAAGCAGCATTATAATACAATAAAAAGGTAGAATATATATATATATATATATATATATATATATATATATATATATATATATATATATTCTCATAATGGGACTAGCAAACTCAAATGGTTTGCACGACCAGAAAATTATCAAATATAATTGAAAATACTGATAGAAAAATTATCATCGATAAATTACGATAATACTTATCGATAGAAAATAATGTCATTATTTTCATAGGTATTCACCAACTGAAATGCTTCCATCGGTGAATACCAAAAGAATTATAAGTATAAGTTAACGAATAAAAAAAATAGGCATTACTTTGTTATTTTTATTGCAAAATATGACATGTCAATATTATAGACGAAATTACTAATGAAAACTAATCACTGCTAATATCAGTCAGGAAAACAAACGGTAATATTTAAGTTATAAAATCTTAGAAGACTCCCCCTCTCCCCCTCCCTCACTTCTTCTTCTTCTTCTTCTTCTTCTTCTTGCAAAAAACAACACTCTTTCCCTTTTATTTTGTCACAAATCAAGCTTTCATCATCACAAGTCTAGTCACCCCAATATTTAGTTTGTCAATATCCCTGTTCTGGTTCAATTTGAATTAAGATTTGTCACATCAAATAAGCAAACCTATCTATTTTTTGTTGTAACCTTTTTTCTGTTAATATTTTGACATTTTTATATAGCATACGTAGTTTGTTTATGTGTTTACTTGTTTTATAACATTTTCTTATATAAATTTCTTGTATGAATGTATGATTTGTACATGTTAATGTTTGTTTGGAATTTTAAAAAATTATATTTGTTTGTTATTTGATGGTATTGTGTTTGATTTTATAACTTAGGTGTTTTATAATAAAATAAATAATGAGTTATTTAATGGGTATGTTTTCCATTTTGTCAATTTTATTGTTAAGTTGAATATTTATGTAAATTTGGAGGAATTTGATTATTTTTTTTGGAAAAATTGATAATCATTAAAGGGTACTATTAAAATAGATTGAATAATTTTAAATTCAACCAATGATAGCTAATTAACTCGGTACCGATAATTTGTTTAGTTTACATTACTAATTAATACATGTTGTCATAAATATTTTATATATGTTTCATACAAGTAATGGATGATCATTTTTTGGATATATTGAGTTTCACTTGAAGGGTTACGTAACATGGATTATTGTAATGGGGTTGAGGGTTTTATTAACTACGTGCTATCTATCCAAAAAATATTAGTGAAGGCGGTATTAGATGTTCATGTAAGAGGTGTAAAAATAAAAAGTTTTTCGATCCAAATGTTGTTACAATGCATCATCTTCTACAAAAAGGTTTGCGGAAAAATATTTATGTTGGTTTGCACATGGAAAACCGTATATTCCTTCAAAATCATGGTAGAAAGAATGATTTGGTCAACTTCTAGTTCTAACAACATGTATAAAGTTGTATATGATAATAGTAATTATTTTAAGAGTATAGTTATAGATGTAATAAGAATGAATCAAAGTGATGTAGGTGAATGTTCAATTGTAGATGAAAAAACCAAATGCTAACGTAATTAGTTTTTTTATCTTTTAAAAAATTCTAACGAACCATTATAGGATGGATGTATAAATTACAGTAAATTATCGGTTGTTGCACAGGTGTTCACCATCAAGTCAGATCATGGGCTAAGTGAGGTCGGTTACAAAAAATTATCAAATGGGCGGGAAGTATTTTACTTGAAGGGAGTAGACTAAAAGAAAACTTCTATGCTACTAATTCCAACCCTTTAGCCTAAGATACAAGAAAATTGACATGTATCCAAACTTTTGTATTAATGTTGCACTATCTAGAAAATATAGATTTGACAGAGTGAAGAACCTACTGGCATGTTCAGTATAAACTCAAAGCTGGTAGGGGAATGACTTTTTTGCACATTGAAAACTGGGATACTTCCCAGTCTTTTCTAGACTATAAAGGTTATTCATATCTCCAAAGATAGATAAACATATGGCATGACATCATTCACATGATGCGTTAAATGGAGTCACGGTATACACTTATAATGGTGAAGGCTGCAAGAAGTTTAATTGGGTGCATCCTTAGTTTTCAATAGAATCATAGTACATACATCTTGGTTTATGTACAAATGTATTCAATTCATTTGGGTCATTTATTGCACCCTATTCTTGTCGGTCAGTGATACTCACGGCTTATAACTTACCATTAAGGATGTGTATGAGGCTGGAGTTCATGTTTTTATCTATAGTCATACCCAATCCTAATACTTCAGGTAGGAATATAAATGTTTATCATCGACCACTGATTAATAAGTTGAATCAGTTATGGTTTTTTAGGACTTTGACATATAATGTCTCAAGAAAACTAAATTTTCAGTTGAAAACAATTTTGATATGGACTATCATTGATTTTCCTGCATATAGGATGCTTTTTTGTTAGAGCACGCATGAGAAATTAACATGTTCATACTATATGGAAAATAATAAAGCCTTCATATTAACAAATTGTGGTAAAACAACTTTTTTTTTATTGCCACTGTAGGTTCTTGCCAACCGATCATAAGTACAAAAGGAACAAAAATGACTTCTTTGTAGTAAAGTTGAAAGGGATGTTGGACCTCTAGTACCATCAGGCAAAGAATTGTATGATGTGATCTCGCAATACAGGTGAATTGTGTTTACTTTTCAATTCGGTAAGCAAAAGTTTTCTAACTTTGGTGTGACCTATAATTAGGTAAAGTAAAGTATTTTTTAGAAACTTCCTTATTGAAAGACTAATCCTCTCCTCCATAATCTAGATGTCATGTATATTGAAAAGAACATGTTTGAAAATACTTTTAACACGATGATGAATGTAAAAGGAAAGACAAAGGACAACATAAAAGCTAGAATGAATATACCTTTGTTATGCCACCATAAGAATATGGATTTGGTTTATAATGGGTCACGAGTTACAAAACCTAAAGCTAATTTTTCCTTAGACAAGAATGCACAGTTATTAGTCTATCAATGGCTTAAAAGTCTATGTTTTCCTAATGGATATGCTTCAAACATATCTAGATTTATGAATTTAAAGGATAACAGATTGTATGGAATGAAGAGTTATAATTGCCACGTGTTTATGCAAACACTCATTCCATTTGCTTATCAGTATTTATTGCCAAAAAAGATGTAGGATGCACTCACGAAGATCAATCATTTTTTTAGAGATATATGCTCTAACAAGTTACACCCCAACACATGGAAAAGTGTGAGATGAATATCGTCTAGACAATCTACAAACCTGAGATGATATTTCCTTTATCCTTCTTCGACTCAATAGAGCATCTACCTATATATTTACTATTTGAGGCGAAGGTTATGTTCGATATAGATGGATGTATCCATTCGAGAGGTCACATATGTATTCTAATTAAATTTTTATTATCTTTTTTTCTTATTTTCAAATATTCATTTAATTCCATGCAGATATTTGTTCAACTTTAAAAAAAAAAAGTTAAAAACAAGATGGATATTGAGGCTTCGATATACGGGGTTTATATTGTTGAAGATATCTCAATATTTATCTCGTAATATTTTGAGCCTCACTTGAGAAAAGTAATCAACTGTGTTTCAAGACATGATGATGGTGAGAAAGTGTTTTCAAGTGTGAATTTATCAATATTTTCCCATCCCAGATGACCTTTATAAAAAAACACAATAATGGGAAGATACTTGATAGAAATCAAATTTAGACATGCACATAATTACATGTTATTTAACCGCGATAAATTGAGACCTTTTATTTAATAAGTACAATAATAACATGTTATTTTTAAACTGGTAAATTGAAGAATTTCTCGTAGGCAACATCTCATTTTTTATTATCTTAAAATTCACATATGACTAAATCTTAAATTCTCCATTTACAAGATGAACAATTTGTCATGTGGTTCAAAACACATATTAGCAGGTCTTAATAATTCTTAACTCTTTCAATACTTAGTTTTATTATACTTTTCTCTTTAATTGCTAATGGTTGTAATCATGTTCCAAGTTTATCAAATGAGAGGGAATGCTAGTGGTAGTTTGAATTTAATATGTTTGGGTCCTGAAAGAAAAGTCAAGTGCTATAATGAGTATTTCATCAATGGATATACCTTTCATACTAAAGAGTATAGTTAGGGTAGAAAAACCTATAATAGTAGAGTTTGTGTTAAGTGGTCAACTTCTAATGAGTTTGAAGTCAATTATTATAGGAAGTTAGAAAAGGTGATTGAATTGCAATATTATATAAGAGTAATTGATTTGTTTTATTCAAATATTATTGGTATTATACCACTAATAGAGAAATTAGTGTAGATTCTCACCACGGCTTGGTTAAAATTAATATAATAACTACACTTCATAATGTTAACGATGCCTTTTTTTCGCCAAAAAATACCAACAAGTTTACTACATATACACTTTTTTTTTATAGAAAATATCATTTTAGGATTGATTGGTTATCTATTGTGAAAATCAAATTTAGGGGTCGTGTCCAGGTTGTTCAAGATGGTAATGATAAAGTAACGACAAGAGACGATATATTTCAACTTGATAAGTTAGTTGATCCATATTGAGTTGCTCCGTCTACCAACTTAGAAGAAAATTTAATTTTTTGTGTAACTGAGAATATTTTTGTTGTTGTTAACATTAGGGACTTAAATGATATATTGAGAACTAATAGACATACATAAATTGATGGATACGATGATGATGAAATTGAAGAAGAAGGAGGAGGAGGAGAAGACAATTATGATTAAAAAGATTTTGAACTGATTTTATATGTAAAACATTAGTGTGTAATGAAATTGATTTTATTGTAATTTTTACATATATTGTTGTTTTACAATGAACTATTAACATAATTGGAATGTTTATTGTTGTGGTTTTATTACTATATTATTGAACATAATTTGTGGTACTATGTTATGATTTTATACAGGTTGTATAGATATGAAATACAAAAACAATGGGGGAAATTATTGTTTTATAATGATGGAAATATCGATGGACTAGTCTCTTAGAAAGTTCTGAAGAGTTGAAAATTACAAAACTTTCCATTGAAAATTACAGATGAAATTACAGACAGACTAAGTCACTCGGAGTTCTACAGAGTTTGAAAACAATTACAGATAACAATTCATTTTTTCAATCAAAACTTTGAATATCTTTCTTTTAATACATTTTATTTATTAAAAATAGGGTTATTTCAAGACAAAATGATAGCTAAAGAAAAGTTTCAATTTTTTACTGTCGAGTTATGATTCCTAAAATTGAAAACCCTAAGAAATTCAATTTAGTTTTTCAATATCTGTAATTGAGGGTTTATAAAATGTTTTTATCATTATATAACTAAATTAGGCATGTTTAAGTGGAAATTGATCAAAACCTAAGAAAAGAGTAAAGGGTGTGGAGATGTGAGGTTTTTGCATTGTTTTTCTTATAATGTTATTGTTGTAAGATGGTAATACTTATTAAAAAAGATTTGTATATAATTCTATATATAATCTTGTATGTTGGTTAGATGTACTAATATCTCTTTCCTTCTTTAACTTCTTGTATATAATTCTGTTTTTTCATGTACGTGATGTAGTTATGAATTGAGTCTCTCCAATAATAGCCTTGAGGATCTTATATGAGATAACAATACCTCTTTAGAGTTGTATATATTTTGTGTTCTGCTGTGTAATCTAACTGCCATTTGTTCATAATTGGACTACCAAGAACTTTAATTATTTGTTAATGTTATCGTGGCATGTGTTAGTTTAATGTTTATTGGATTCTAATTATCATTCTTTTGTCATTTGATGGGTTGTTTAGAAATTTGCATGTACCGAATATAGAGTTTTCCTGTTCTTTTATCTATTTCCTCTAGTTTTAGAAAACCTAAAATTTATTATGGTCTTAATGATTTGCCATTTGAAGGGATGTGCTTGCATATGCCAGAAAACATATATCAACAAGTATATAAAAATATGTGTTTTGAACTTAGGATGGATTTTCTTATGGTGAAGAGGAATGTCTTCTTATGTTTTATGCAATTGAATGACTCGATATACCTTAATAGTTATTAAACAATAATTGACCTTTAAAACCAAAAAAAATATTGAACTAGTGTCTAAGAGATGTTTATTTTTCTAGTTTCATGCATTTTTTGTTATTTAAGGTTCATATTCCTCAATAGTTAGTTTTATTTTTAAATTAATTTTAGCAATTTGAGAGGAGGGTTTGATGTATTAGTTATGAAATTAGTGATGTTATTGTTGTTAATAGGACGATGTGAAAATGATTCGTGGGAATTTATAGGTTTAGGTTAAATGAGAGTAATTTTGAGGTTCTTCTTGTTTTGATGGTTTAATTGTAAAATATATTAGGATGTTAATAAGCTAATTAAATTTCATAGGTTGTTGTTTAATTTTAGTTATTTGATTATTTAGGTTACATGGGAAAAAAACATTTCTGGAATGCCTTTTTTTTGTTTATTTTTATTTGCAACTTGCAATTGTCCATACAAATTTCAAAATAAATAAAGTAAATATTAGTTATAAATAAAATGAACTAGTTTGTGGCTTTATTTATTGATGCGTATTTATAGGTTTTAAAATTTTAGATAATCTCCCGTAAAGTGGAGGTGTTGCAATTTTTAAAAAAAGAAATAGGATATGATAATAATTTTTTAACTTTTTATTAAATGTGTTTAGATAACAAAGAAAAGGTCATTAGCTAGAGAGTAATATGGACAGGAGTGCAGCTAGTTTTTCTGGCAACGCTTCCGATGACCATGAGTCACTAATTGTCGACCAAGACAAGGCCCCTCAAACATAGGCACCCTCTCTCGACATAAGCTCGTCGAGTGCAAGGGTGACTTGCAGAGGGGTGTCATTTATGAGCAAGATATATACACTGGGAAGTATATTGCCCAGTAGAAGTCCGACCACAGTATATGAGTTTGTTTTCCTTTCCTACATGATAAAAAAAAATAAAACAACAATGAATAATTTTTTAATAATTAATTTCAATGAACAAATGGAAATTCAGGTTTACAAATATGGAAGTTTGTGATTGATGCGTGGAAGTGCCTTTGATTCGATGGAGTCATGTTTTCAAAAATCTTGAATGGAAGTATATGATTGATGCATAGTTCAGAAAGTTCAAGGTTAGCATATACATACATAGTTTTTTTTTTAATTTGGATATAGTTGTTTAATTTTAATAAACTAATTATTTTATGAAATTGACATGTAAAGAAAGATTTTACTATTTCCAGTCGAGTGTGGGAGAATCATAATGCCATTAGGTAGGATTAAATTCAAATTGTGATTTTTTAATGTTACAATTTTATTTTTTGTAATATTAACCAATTTTTTTTTATTTGAACCAGGTTGCATGATTTATGACACGAGGCCCATAAAAATCAAAGAATTATATGCTAAATATAAAGGTCTTCCAGGCTAGGAAGACGTGGCCATGTGGGAGGATTTCAAACCTCCACACGTCTTAGAGGGTATCTAAGATGCTTATATCCATCTCGTGACATCTAAACATTTCTTATAGCGATCGCAGTCCGGTGCGAAGAACCGAACCAAAGAGATTCATTGTTCCATTACCACACACACTGGTCGATACATTCCATTTGTTTCGTATACAAAACAGATGGTAAGATTTTGTTTTGCAAGATACTTTTTTTAAAAAAAAATTGTTGTCTTATATGAAAATGTTTAACTAACAATAGTTTTTTTTTACAGGCTATGGTGCTTGGACACAATCCAAAACCAATGAAGCTTTTTGTTGAAATTCATGTGTGAAATGAGAACCGTTGAAAAGAGATCTTAGAAGTTCATGGTAAGTTGGATATCAACAAAAAAAATTTAATTTTTTTTTTTATTTCCTGATTTTTTTTTCCTTTAGAAAACATATAACACTTGATTGCATGAGTGATGCAAGGACAATACTTCAACCCATCCGGGGCACGATTCGAATTTGTGGTTGGAGGCTTCATCTAACAGTGGACCCGATAGAAATCGGGTTTATGATATCTCCAACACTACGACCAAGGATAAATGGATGGGTCATAGTGTATTGACTATTGGTTCCTCACTATTGAGATCGAGCTAGCAATCTTCAGACATCCAGGCAATTATACGAGAACAAGTTGAAGCTTAGACACCCAGCTTAGTGTTAAGATGACCCAACTTAGGTATGAGATAGCTTACCAAAGGGATAAAGTGAATATCCTCGAGTAGCTGTTGGCAAACCCTCACTAGTATATGTGATCAACCTCGTCGCCCTCCTGATTCCAGCAAAGATCTGTTCCCGCCTCCTCCTTCAGCTTTTGTCCACTAGATAAATTGTAGTCAATAATATTTTTTAAATTAATAATAAAGATTTGGTTTTTTTATTTTATTTTAATTTTTTTGTATTTTAAATTTTAATATTTTTTAAGTATTAAATAAATATTGACAGAATTACCGACATAATATAAAATATGAATAGAATTACCAATGAACTATGTCCCTCAAAAAATTTCAGAGAATTGAAAAAAAATTACAAGAACTTGCCACTGAAAATTACATATAAAATTACCGATGAACTAATTAAATCCCTCAGAAAGTTTTAGAGAGTTAGAGAAAAAATTTATAGAACATGTCATTATTAGATATAATTCTGTGACGGTTACATTAAGTCGGTATTATGTATAATCACCTATGAATTTACTTATGAAAGTAATGCCTATAATTTTTTTTTTGTGTACTATTTTTATTTGTAAATCTATTAATAATTATATTACTATTAGATTGACCAACAAAATATAAATTATGGACAATATATTTTTGGATGATTTTTTTTATTCATGATTCCATCAATAAAATTAGTTTTGATTGAATCATTGTTTAAACATAGATAAAATGTGATATATAATATTCTGGTAGTGTTGATGTTTACAAGTAATCATCTTTCATAGAAGGGATTGCTGCAACTACACGGCGACAATGATCGATATTAATAAAAAATGATTTTCTGAACTA
>Ga0307513_10008375_pt1 | contig 13241 bp, 6 predicted proteins | sample 15_EM_MG_FD_202174 | JGI IMG/M metagenome (GOLD analysis project Ga0307513, IMG submission 202174) | Populus trichocarpa ectomycorrhiza microbial communities from riparian zone in the Pacific Northwest, United States - 15_EM | ecosystem: Host-associated > Plants > Roots > Unclassified | place...
CGTCTCGATGGGCCTGGGCCCACTGATGGCGATCTACCAGGCGCGCTTTCTCAAGTACCTGCACGCGCGCGGCATCGCGAACACCGAGAACCGCAAGGTGTGGGTGTTCTGCGGCGACGGCGAGATGGACGAGCCGGAGTCGCTGGGTGCCATCGGCCTCGCGGCCCGCGAGAAGCTCGACAACCTGATCTTCGTGATCAACTGCAATCTGCAACGGCTGGACGGCCCGGTGCGCGGCAACGGCAAGATCATCCAAGAGTTGGAGGGCGAATTCCGCGGCTCGGGCTGGAACGTCATCAAGCTGATCTGGGGCAGCTATTGGGATCCGCTGCTCGCGCGCGACAAGGACGAGATCCTGCGCAAGGTGATGATGGACACGGTCGACGGCGACTACCAGGCGATGAAGGCGAACGACGGTGCGTTCGTTCGCAAGAACTTCTTCGGCCGGCATCCAAAGTTGCTGGAGATGGTCGCGAAGATGAGCGACGAAGACATCTGGCGCCTGAACCGCGGCGGCCACGATCCGCAGAAGGTCTACGCCGCATTCCACCGCGCCGCGAACCACAAGGGCCAGCCGACCGTGCTGCTCGTGAAGACCGTCAAAGGCTTCGGCATGGGCAAGAGCGGTGAAGGCAAGAACACCGCGCACCAGACCAAGAAGCTCGTCGACGAAGACGTGCGTGCGTTCCGCGACCGCTTCAACATTCCGATTCCCGACGACAAGCTCGCCGACATCCCGTTCTTCAAGCCGGCCGACGACACGCCGGAGATGAAGTACCTGCACGAGAAGCGCAAGGCGCTCGGCGGCTACCTTCCGCACCGCCGCACGAAGGCCGACGAGAAGCTCGCGGTGCCGTCGCTCGACACCTTCAAGGCCGTGCTCGACGCAACCGCCGAAGGCCGCGAGATCTCGACGACGCAGGCGTTCGTGCGCTTCCTGACGCAGCTGCTGCGCGACAAGGAACTCGGCCCGCGCGCGGTGCCTATCCTGGTTGACGAAGCGCGCACCTTCGGCATGGAAGGTCTCTTCCGCCAGATCGGCATCTACAACCCCGCAGGTCAGCAGTACACCCCGGTCGACAAGGACCAGGTCATGTACTACAAGGAAGACAAGTCGGGCCAGGTGCTGCAGGAGGGCATCAACGAGCCCGGCGGCATGAGCAGCTGGATCGCAGCCGCCACGTCGTACTCGACGAACAACCGCATCATGGTGCCGTTCTACGTGTACTACTCGATGTTCGGCTTCCAGCGCGTCGGCGATCTGGCGTGGGCCGCCGGCGACATGCAGGCGCGCGGCTTCCTGCTCGGCGGCACCTCGGGGCGCACGACGCTGAATGGCGAAGGCCTGCAGCACGAAGACGGCCACAGCCACATCCTTGCGAGCACGATCCCGAACTGCATCAGCTACGACCCGACGTTCGCGCACGAGGTCGGCGTGATCCTGCACCACGGGCTCAAGCGCATGGTCGAGAAGCAGGACAACGTCTACTTCTACCTGACGCTGCTGAACGAGAACTACGCGCAGCCCGGGCTGAAGCCGGGCACCGAAGAGCAGATCATCAAGGGGATGTATCTGCTCGAGGAGGGCGCAAAGAAGACTCCGCGCGTCAACCTGCTGGGCAGCGGCACGATCCTGCTCGAAAGCGTGGCGGCCAAGAAGCTGCTCGAAGCGGATTGGGGCGTGGCCGCGAACGTCTGGAGCTGCCCGAGCTTCAACGAGCTCGCACGCGACGGCCAGGACGCCGAGCGCTGGAACATGCTGCACCCGACCGAGAAGAAGCCGCGCGTGCCGTTCGTCGCGCAGCAGCTCGACAAACACGCGGGCCCGGTGATCGCGTCGACCGACTACATGAAGAACTACGCCGAACAGATCCGCGCCTTCATTCCGAAGGGGCGCGCCTACAAGGTGCTCGGCACCGATGGCTTCGGGCGCAGCGATTTCCGCTCGAAGCTGCGCGAGCACTTCGAGGTGAACCGACACTACATCGTCGTCGCCGCGCTGAAGGCGCTTGCCGACGAAGGCACAGTGCCGGTTGCGAAGGTGGCCGAGGCGATCAAGAAGTACGGGATCAACGCAGACAAGATCAACCCGCTTTACGCATAGCGTTCAAGCCTGAGCGCCCGAGCAGCGCACGGAGACAAACAACATGGCATTGGTGGAAGTCAAGGTCCCGGACATCGGCGACTTCAAGGACGTCGAGATCATCGAGGTGCTCGTGAAACCGGGCGACACGGTGAAAGCCGAGCAGTCGTTGCTCACGGTCGAGAGCGACAAGGCGTCGATGGAGATTCCGTCGTCGCACGCAGGTGTGGTGAAGGAGCTGAAGGTCAAGCTCGGCGACAAGGTGTCTGAAGGCTCGATGGTGTTGGTGCTCGAGGCCGCGGGCGCTGCTGCGGCGGCTGCCGCTGCTCCGACACCCGCGGTAGCCTCGACACCCCCGGCTGCGCCCACACCCGAAACCCCCGCACCGAGCGCCGCAACCAGCCCTTCGACAGGCGCAGGGCGAACGGAACCTGTTGACATCGTGGTACCCGACATTGGCGACTTCGACGAGGTCGCCGTGATCGAACTGCTCGTGAAGGTGGGCGACACGGTGAAGGTCGAGCAGAGCCTGATCACCGTCGAGAGCGACAAGGCGTCGATGGAGATTCCGTCGTCGCATGCGGGCGTCGTGAAGGCGTTGAAGGTCAAGGTGGGCGACAAGGTTTCGAAGGGCAGCGCAATTGCCGTTGTCGAAGCGACTGGTGGCGCGGCACCGGCCGCGGCCGCGCCGGCGCCTGCCCCGGCTGCCGCCGCGCAAGCTGCGCCGGCACCGGCGCCGGCCGAGAAAACCATTCCGACCGCCGCGCTGCCGGCTCACGAGCCGAGCGCTCCAAAAGGATCGCTGCCGCATGCCTCGCCGAGCATCCGAAAACTGGCACGCGAGCTCGGTGTGCCGTTGGACGAGGTCAAAGGCAGTGGTCCGAAGGGCCGCATCGTGCAGGAAGACGTGCAGGGCTTTGTCAAGAGCGTCATGAGCGGCGCCACCCAAACGAAGGCGCAGGCCACGAAGGCGCCGGCTGCGGCTGCAGGCGGCGGGATCCCGGGGCTGCTGCCCTGGCCGACGGTGGACTTCACCAAGTTCGGTCCGGTCGAGCGCAAAGACCTCTCGCGCATCAAGAAGATCAGCGGTGCGAACCTGCATCGCAACTGGGTGCTGATTCCGCACGTCACGAACAACGACGACGCGGACATCACCGAGCTCGAGGCGTTCCGCGTTGCGACCAACCTGGAAAACGAGAAGTCGGGCAAGGCATCGAATCACGCAAGCGTGAAGGTCACGATGCTCGCGTTCGTGATCAAGGCGGTGGTTTCGGCGCTGAAGAAGTTTCCCGATTTCAATGCGAGCCTCGATGGCGATCAGCTCGTCTATAAGCAGTACTTCCATATCGGATTCGCCGCCGACACGCCGAACGGGCTGGTGGTGCCGGTGCTCAAGGACGCCGACAAGAAGGGCATCCTGCAGATCAGCACCGAGATGGGCGAGCTCGCGAAGAAGGCCCGCGACGGCAAGATGGGGCCCGCCGACATGACCGGAGGCTGCTTCTCGATCAGCTCGCTCGGCGGCATCGGCGGCACGCACTTCACGCCCATCATCAACGCGCCCGAAGTCGCGATCCTCGGCTTGTCGAAGGGCTACCAGAAGCCGGTGTGGGACGGCAAGCAGTTCGTGCCGCGCCTGACCTTGCCGCTGTCGCTGTCGTACGACCATCGCGTCATCGACGGTGCCTCGGCTGCCCGCTTCAACGCGTATCTGGGCCAGGTTCTCGCCGACTTCCGGCGCGTGCTGCTGTAAGGATCCCACCATGACAACTGTCGTGGTGGTCAAGAAGGCCGGCATGGTCGCGATCGCGGCCGACACGCTGGTCACGTTCGGCGACACGCGGCTCGCGCATGGCTACGAAGCGAACGAAAAACTGTTCAAGGTCGGCGACTGCTGGATCGGAATGGCCGGCACGACGGCGCACTTCCCCGTGTTGCGGCGCGCTCTCGCGAGCCTGCCGCCCGACGAGTTGCGGCTGCACTCGCGTGATCAGGTGTTCGAAACGTTCCTGAAGCTGCATCCGAAGCTGAAGGAAACCTTCTTCCTGAACACCAAGGAAGAAGATTCCGACCCCTATGAAAGTTCCCAGTTCACCGCGCTCATCGCGAACCCAGCCGGCATCTTCGGCGTGTACTCGTATCGAGAAGTGTTCGAGTTCGACCGCTTCTGGGGCATCGGCACCGGCCGCGCGTTTGCGCTCGGCGCCATGTATGCCGGCTTCGAGAAGGTCAAGACCGCGCGCGACCTGGCCGAGCTCGGCGTGCGTGCCGGATGCGAGTTCGACAAGAACTCGCAGGTGCCCATCCATGTGCACACGATCAAACTGAAAGCGAAAGACTGATATGGCGATCATCGACATCAAGGTGCCCGACATCGGCGACTTCAAGGACGTCGCGATCATCGAGCTGCTCGTGAAGCCGGGCGATTCGGTCAAGGCCGAGCAGAGCCTGATCACGGTCGAGAGCGACAAGGCGTCGATGGAGATTCCGTCGTCGGCCGCGGGGGTCGTGAAGGAGCTGAAGGTCAAGGTTGGCGACACGGTCAACGAAGGGTCGGTGATCTTGACTCTGGACGCGGCAGCAGCGCCAACACAGGCTGCAGCAGCGCCAACGCAGGTGGCACCGGGACCGGCACCGGCACCAGCGCAGGCGGTACCGGCACCGCAAGCCGCCAACTACGCCGGCGGCGCCGATGTCGAATGCGACATGCTCGTGCTCGGCGCCGGCCCCGGTGGTTACTCTGCCGCCTTTCGCGCCGCTGACCTCGGGCTCAAAACCGTGCTCATCGAGCGCTATGCGACGCTCGGCGGCGTCTGCCTGAACGTCGGCTGCATTCCGTCGAAAGCGCTGCTGCACGTGGCGTCGGTCATGGACGAGGTCAAGCACTTCGGCAGCTACGGCATCACCTTTGCCGAGCCGCAGGTCGACCTCGCGAAGCTGCGCACGCACAAAGAGAAGGTCGTCGGCAAACTGACCGGCGGCCTGACCGCGATGGCGAAGATGCGCAAGGTGACGGTGGTCACCGGCAACGGCGCGTTCATCGACCCGAATCACATCGGCGTGGAACTGGCAAAGGGCGGCACGCAGACCATCCGCTTCAAGCGCGCGATCATCGCCGCCGGCTCGGAGGCGGTGAAGCTGCCGTTCCTGCCGAAAGACGATCCTCGGGTCGTCACAAGCACCGGCGCGCTCGAACTGCGCCAGAAGCCCAAGCGCATGCTCGTGGTCGGCGGCGGCATCATCGGCCTCGAGATGGGCACGGTGTATTCCACGCTCGGCTCTCGGCTCGACGTCGTCGAGATGCTCGACGGCCTGATGCAAGGCGCCGACCGCGACCTCGTGAAGGTCTGGCAGAAGATGAATGCGCCGCGCTTCGACAACATCATGCTGAAGACCAAGACGGTCGGCGGCGAAGCGACCAAGGACGGCATCCTCGTCAGGTTCGAAGGCGAGGGCGCGCCGAAAGAACCGCAGCTCTACGACATGGTCTTGCAGGCCGTCGGCCGCGTGCCGAACGGCAAGCGCATCGGCGCCGAGAAGGCCGGCGTGATCGTCGGCGAGCGCGGCTTCATTCCGGTCGACATCCAGATGCGCACGAATGTGCCGCACATCTTCGCGATCGGCGACATCGTCGGGCAGCCGATGCTCGCGCACAAGGCCACGCACGAAGGCCATGTGGCGGCCGAAGTTGCAGCCGGTGAACAACTGGCCGACGCAGCGCTCGCGAAGACAGCGTTCGACGCGCGCGTGATCCCGAGCGTTGCCTACACCGACCCCGAGGTCGCCTGGGTCGGCGTGACCGAAGACGAAGCGAAGGCGCAAGGGCTGAAGATCAAGAAGGGCTTGTTCCCGTGGAACGCGTCCGGCCGCGCAATCGCGAACGGCCGCGACGAAGGCTTCACGAAACTGCTGTTCGACGAAGCCACCCATGCGATCGTGGGCGGCGGCATCGTCGGCACGCACGCCGGCGACATGATTGGCGAAATTGCACTTGCCATCGAGATGGGGGCCGACGCGGTCGACATCGGAAAGACGATCCACCCGCATCCGACGCTCGGCGAAAGCATCGGTCTCGCGGCCGAAGCGTTCGAGGGCGCCTGTACCGACCTGCCGCCGGTCAAGCGCTAGCTGGCAAACGGAGGACTGGTTCGGCCGTCAGGGCTTGCGCGATTGCGGCGTCGGCACCGCGAGGGCCGGCATTTGTGCGGCCAACGCGCTGGCGCGCTTGTCGAGCTCGCGCTGGTCGACCGCTGGGATCTCGGCGACGACGATCGGGCAACGCGTAGGTGCGTCGTCGCCCTGTTCCCAGCCGGCTGCGTCGTTTGCTGTCGAGTCGATCCGGCTGACGCCGAGTTGCGCGCCGAGCTGGTTCAGCGCCGCATGCGTGCGAGCGTACGAAAACGCCAGATCGTATTCGGCATTCGCATATGCACGACGGGCGGTGTAAAGCTCGTTCTCGGCGTTCAACAGGTCGAGCAGGCTGCGCTGGCCGATGTCGAACTGCTGGCGATATGCGTCGCGTGCCTTCTGGATCGCGAGCGTATTCCGGTCCAGGTAGGTGAGCTGGTCGATCAGCTTGCGCGTGTCGTTGAACGCGATTGCGGCTGTCTGGCGGGTGTCGCGGCAGGTTTTGTCGCGAAGGTCGCCTGCCTGATTCAGCAGGTTGGTCTGCTGGCGGATGCGGGCCTGATCGGCGCCGCCGTTGTAGAGGTTCCAGTTCAGCACGATCTCGGCGCCGGTGTTGCGCGTCTGGTCCTGGAGGCCTTCCACATTGCGGCCGCCGACGCCTCGCAAGCGGGCCTCGACGCGCGGCTGGTAGACCGAGCGCCGACCGTCGGCCAGCGAACGAGCGCTGCGCAGGCTCTCGATGCTGGCGCTGACGGCTGGGCTCTGTTTGACCGCCGTCGTCATCGCTTCGCCAGGGCTCGCCGGCAGGGCAGTCTTCAGCAAGGTGATGTTCGGCAGGTCTTTCGGCGGCTGGACGCCGACGACACGCTGATAGCGCGCCGTCACGTCATGCAGGTTCGAGACTTCGGTTACGAGGTTCGACTGCGCCAGCGCAACGCGCGCCGCAGCTTGCTCGAGGTCGACACCGCGGCCGACGCCGGCGTTCACGCGCGACTGAATCTGCAGAAACGCGTAGCGATGCTGAACATAGTTGTCCTCGGCCAGCAGCACGAGTCGGCGATAACGCTGCACGTCGAAGTGCGCCTTGGCGGCGTCGAGCGCAGCCTGCTCGGTGGTGTCGAGGAACTCGAAGTAGCGGGTCAAGCGGTCGTGACCGAGGCGGTCGACGTCGCTGCGGGTGCCCAGGCCGTCCCACAGCAATTGCGTGACTGTGAGACCTGCTTCGCGCCGGCTCAGCGTTTGGCTGGCCGGTTCGCGGTTGTCGAATCGGTCACGCTCTTGCCCGACCGTTGCCGACAGGTCGACGCGTGGCAGAAAGGCGCCACGCGCTACGTCGACCGCGTCGATGGATGCACGGTACGCGTTGTAGCGCGCCGTCACGTCGGGGTTGGTGGTGATCGCGCTTTGCACGGCAGCGCTCAGTGGGTCGGCCGATGCGCTCGGTGTGGGGGTTTGGGCCAACACGTTCGCGCTCGCCAGGAACCAGGCGAGCGCCGCTGTCGAGCGGCGCGAGAGAGACAAGAGCTTCATGTAGATCCAACGTTGATATTGATGTTGTGCGGCATCAAGGGCCGCCAGTCTAGGGAGCACACAGAAGGCGCCACCCCCGCATCTGCGTGTCGAGCCGCAGTATTTCACGCGATTCGTCAATGCTTCGAGGTAATCACAACACCGAGTGCTGCGCACCTGTGCGCGTCGACGATAACCCTCAAGTTGCCACGAGTCCGGACGAGAAAGACGTGTGTCCCGCGATGCGACCGCTCGATGGCCGCTGTGCAACTTGCCGTGATCCTCCTCAATCCGCCTTGTACGTTCACCGGATCACGTGCGTCAGTAACCGTGACAGCATGGTTGTGCGCGTGTCGCGAATTCATTGCTCGTGCGTTTGTGCACGTTGTGCTGTCGCTTGGGGTCGTTGCCGGCAGCGTGAGCGCGTCGTTCGCGTGGGACGCCGACACGATGCTGCGAGCCGCGGCGACCCGCGGCCCGCAGGCCCTGGCAAGCGCGCGGGCGCTGCAGAGCGTGCTGGCCGGCCTGACGGGTCAGGACGATGCGGCGAAGCTGCTCGCCGTCAATGACTTCTTCAACCGGCGCATCGCGTTCGCGAGCGATCAGGAGATCTGGGGTCAGACCGACTATTGGGCCAGCCCGCTCGAGATGTTCGAGAAGGGGCGCGGCGACTGCGAGGACTATGTGATCGGCAAGTACTTTTCGCTGATTGCGGCAGGCATGCCGAGTTCACGGCTGCGCCTGGTCTATGTGCGTGCCCAGATCGGCGGCAGCGACGGTTCGGCACAGGCACACATGGTGTTGGCCTATTACGCCACACCGGGGGCCGAACCGCTTGTGCTCGACAGCCTGATCGGCGAGATTCGGCCGGCGTCGCGCCGACCGGACCTGGCCCCGGTGTTCAGCTTCAACAGCGATGGCTTGTGGCAGGGCACGGGTGCGCAGTCGGCCGGCGACCCGCTCGCCCGGTTGTCGCGCTGGCGCGAGGTTCTTGCGAAGGCACGCAGCGAGGGGTTCCAATGAAAACGATCGGGAGTTTGTCATGTCGTTGATCCGCCAGATCTGGCTGTTGCTGCTGGGGACGCTGCTGCTCGCTTTCGCCGCAGGCACGGTCATCAACATCGGCTCGGTGCGCGACACACTGCAGACCCAGCTGAACCTGAAGAACAGCGACAACGCGACCGCTCTCGCCCAGGTGTTGTCGCAGCAAAAGGGCCAGCGCGAGCTGATGGAGTTGACGCTGTCGGCGCAGTTCGACACCGGTTTCTATCGCCGTATCCGTCTGGTCGGCGCTGACGGCGCGACGCTCTTCGATCGCAGCGCGAACGTCGCAGCGCAACATGCGCCGGGCTGGTTCGTCGCGCTCGTGCCGATCGAGTCGAACGCCGGTCTGGCCCAGGTTGCCGACGGCTGGCGAGCGCTGGGTTCGGTCGAAGTCGTCAGCCAGACCGCGTTTGCGCACGACCAGTTGTGGCGCGGTGGGCTGCAGTCGGCGATCGCGCTGGGTCTCGTGGGCGTGTTAGCGGGCTTGCTTGCGGCACTCGGAGTTGGTCGCATCCAGCGACCGCTCGAAGAGACGGTGCGACAGGCCGAGTCGCTGCAGCGCGGCGAGTACACGAGCGTTGCGGAACCGAAGGTGCCCGAGCTGCGTCGGTTGACCCGCACGATGAACTCAATGGTTGCCCGGCTGCGCACCGTGTTCGAGGGGCAGGCCGCGCAGGTCGAAAGCTTGCGTCGCCAGACCAGCTTGGACACGCTGACCGGCTTGTCGAACCGAAGTCACTTCATGGCCCAGCTGAATGCGCAGCAGCACCATGAAGACGGCGCGCCCGATGGCGGGCTGGTGCTGCTGCGGGTGCTGCGGCTTGCGGAGTTGAACCGGCGTCTCGGACATGCCGAGACCGACCGCCTGATTGCCGCGATAGGGCACGCGATGCAGACGCTGGCGCAAGCCACGCCGGGTGCATTTGCAGGCCGCCTGAACGGCGCGGACTTCGCGTTCAGCGTTCCGACCGGCGGTGTGGCGCGTGGCATTGCAACCGAGCTGGTTGAACGAGTTCGTTCCGCGCTGCCGGCCGCGAGCGAAGGGATTGCCGTCGTCGCTGGCGCCGTCGAGGCGCGACGCGAAACGCCGCTCGGCGAATTGATGGGGCAGGCGGACCTGGCGTTGGCGCGCGCGGAGGCCGCAGGTGCGGATTCGGTGGCGAGCGCCGGCGAGAGCGACTCGAGACGCCCTGCCTGGTCGATGCTGGGCGAACATCGTTGGAACGAACTTCTGCAGGCCGCGTTGCGCGACGGGCGCGCCAAGCTCGCCAGCTTTCCCGTCGTCGATCGGACCCAGGCGGTGATTCATCTCGAGTGCCCGCTGCGTCTGCAGCTCGAGCCGCAAGGCGCGTTCGAGGTCGCCGGCGATTGGTTGCCGCTTGCCGTGCGTACGCGCATGACACCGGCGATCGACGCGCTCGCGCTGCAGTTGGCACTGCGTGCGATCGAGCAGGACGGTGAGGCGCGCAGCATCAATCTGTCGCCCGCGTCGCTTGGCGACAGCGGCTTCGCGGCCCGCCTGCGCAGCCTGCTTGCCGCGCATCCTGCGGCTGCCCAAAAGGTTTGGCTCGAGGTTGGCGAGTCCGCCGCAGCTGAACAATTTGAACTGATGCGCGAACTGTCGCGTCAGGTCCGCCCACTCGGCGCGCGCTTCGGACTGGAGCACGCTGGGGAGCGGCTCAGCCGGGTCGAGCAACTGTTCGATGCCGGCCTCGACTATGTGAAGCTCGATGCTTCGATCGTTCGCGACACCGGAAGCGACCCACGCCGCGCAGACTTCGTGAAGAGCCTCGCGACGATGCTGCACAGCCTGTCGGTGCAGGTGTTCGCCGAAGGTGTGGTCGACGCCGGCGATGCACGCGCGCTGTGGGCGAGCGGCGTTGACGCGCTAACCGGCCCGTGGGTTGGCGCAAGCCAGCGCGGCGGCACGAGCACCTGACTTGGCGGGGCCGCGCGGCCCGGTCAGTCGGTGACGAGCTTGCCGCGCTTGAGCAGGTCGTTGATGACCTGGCCGTCGTTCGAGAAGCCGGCCATCAGGTTGACATTGTTGACCGTGATCACCTGATCGACCGCGCTGGCCTGGTACCCGCCGGAGAACCCGCCGTTCGAGCTGATTTCGACGACCGTGTTGGCGCCGACCACCGAGAAGTGCAGGTAGTTGCCGAGCGTGCCGTTGCTGGCCGCGACTGTGATCGTGTTGGTCGCGCCGATCGATGCCGGCAACGAGATGGCGTTTGCCGCGTGGCTCTCGCCGACCAGGATGTCGCGAAGGTCGAGCACGTCGCCCGCGTAGTTCGCATTGTCGAAGTCGGTGATGACGTCGCGCGCCGGAGCGCCGGCGGTGCCGCGATCGGCGAGCTGCCAGCGGAAGACGTCGTGCCCTGTGCCGCCGGCCAGTGAGTCGTTGCCGGCGCCTCCGATGAGGATGTCGTTTCCGGCACCGCCAACGAGAGCGTCGTTGTCCGCGCCACCGCTCAACTTGTCGTTCCCGCTGTTGCCGGTAATCGTGTCGTTGCCGACGCCGCCATTGAGAGTTGAGCCGGTCTGGACCAGCCAGCTGCCGGCGGTCCCGCCTGCGACGATCTGATCGGTGTCGCCGAGTGTCGGCTGCGCGCCTTCGGCGAACATCGGCAGATTGTCGATCGACAGCGTTTGGTAGGTGCTCGAACTGCTGAGCTTGTACTCGACCGTGAGCTGCGCATTGCCGCCTTGCTCCCAATACAGCATTTCGAGCGGCGTCAAGCCGCCTTCGAGCGGCACGCCGGTGTAGACACGAGTCGTCGGACTCTGGATGTCGTCGAACGCGGCGACAACCTGCCCGCCGAGCCTGAGCTGGAAGCCGTCATCGGCCGTCACACGGATGTCGTAGACGCCCGCCGCGAAGTACGCCTCGCCTGTGAGGCGCAGGCCTGCATCGCTGGTCGACCCCAGGCCGCTTGTCGGGCCGGTGCCGAGGGCGTCGTTGTCCCCGGTGCCGGCGGCGATCGTCAGCGATGCCTGATCGCCGCCGGTCGCGCGGTGCAGGAATTTGTAGAGCTGGCTGGTGGAATCGGTCAAGCCAGCGGTCGATGCGCCCGCGGCGAGGTTGACGTTGGTGCCGAGCGAGGCGGAGACCTGTGGGCTGGCGCCGTAGTCGATGGTGCGTGCCACGAAGTGCGCGTCGGCGGAATTCGTTGCTCCGGCGATGCTCGTGCCGAGGATCGTGCCGCTTGCCCCGACCGCGGTGTTTCGCGCGTTGACCAGCGTGTTGAAGTCGGACACATGGTCGAGATTGCCGACGGTGCCGTCATCGCCGTGGCGGCGATTGGCGTTCGTCGGATTGAAGTCGTTGTAGCCGTAGTAGTCGCCCGTAAGCCCGAGCGGGTTGGCGAGTGCGCTCGTCGTCGGCACCGGGGCCGACAGCGTGTCGGCCTGGCCGCCAACCTGCACGGTCAAGGTTGCATTCGCGGTGCCGCCGTGCCCGTCGCTGACCTGATACGTGAACACGTCGTTGACGTTGGTTCCGGTGGCGACTGCAGCCGCATGGCTTGCCGTGTAGCTGTAGCTGCCGTCGCTGCGCAGTAGCAGGTCGCCATAGGTACCGGCAAGCGTCGTACCGGCGAGGGTGATTGCCGTTGTCGGCACGCCGCTGCCGGCGATGGCGTTCACGACCGTCAGTGCGTCACCGTCGATGTCGCTGTCGCGGCCCGAGGCAACAGCGCCCGACAGGACGATGCCGTTCGCGGCCGTCTGCGCAACGGTGGCGCTGGCGAGCACGCTGGCGGAATCGTTCAGCGCGATCGGCGCATCGTTCACGGCAGCCACATTGACGGTGATCGTCGCGGTCTCCGTGACGCCACCTGACGTGACGGTGTAGGTGAAGGAATCAGGGCCGTTGTAATTCGCCGCGGGTGTGTAGGTGATGTTGCCCGCTGCCGTGAAGCTCACCGAGCCGTGCAATGGCGTGCCGACTGCGGTCAGCGCGCGGCCGGCATTTTCGAAGTTGTCGGCGCCGCTCGTTTCGTTCGCGCCGGTGATCGGATTGAAGACGATGGCCGTGTCTTCGTTGGTTGCCACGACGTCGTTGACCACGTCCGCGACCGCGGTTGCGCTCAGGTTCAGTGTGGACGACGCGGTCAATGCGCCGTCGCTTGTCGTGTAGTTGACCGTCGGCACGGTGCCGTTCCAGTCGGCTACCGGAGTGAACGTAAAGGCGCCGTTCGCAGCGATCACGAGCGTGCCCACTCCGGCGATCGTCGCTGTCGTGCCCGCGGCGAAGGTGCTGGCACCGATGCCGAACTGCGTGACGCTGAGCGAGGCGCTGTCGACATCGCTGTCGTTCGTGAGCACGTTGCCGATCTGAACGCTGTCTTCGGCAGCGCTGCCGGCATCCGCATTCGCGATCGGCGCGTCGTTGACCGGCACGACGTTGATCGTCGAGATCGCGACGTTGCTGTTCGCACTGCCGTCGTTGACGCTGATCTCGATCGTGCGCCCC
>Ga0307513_10008376_pt1 | contig 13239 bp, 8 predicted proteins | sample 15_EM_MG_FD_202174 | JGI IMG/M metagenome (GOLD analysis project Ga0307513, IMG submission 202174) | Populus trichocarpa ectomycorrhiza microbial communities from riparian zone in the Pacific Northwest, United States - 15_EM | ecosystem: Host-associated > Plants > Roots > Unclassified | place...
TTCTTACACATCATTAACATTAATGAAAAAGTGGTAGATCTTTATAAGACTTTTATACATCTAAGGGTGTTGAGAGATGAGTATCTTTAACCTTAATATTTTATATTAAGGGTCACAAGAATAAGCAAACAAAGTCATATGGTCCAATATAGGGCTTAGAAAGTTTGTTAATTCTATATACATTCATTCTCATATATATTTGGGCTTGGTGTATGGTTGAATCCAAGAATGTTAGGTTTGGCAACTTGTCAAACCTACATGTACTTGGTATCAGCATGTAGTTAAGTCCAAGGATGTTGGGTATGGAAGTTTGTTAGACCCACATGTATTTGGACTCAGCTTGTAGCTAAGTCTAAAGATGTTGGGTTCGATAGCTAGCCATACCCACATGTACTTGGGTTCAACGCGTAGTTGAGTCCAAGGATGTTGGGTCTAGCAGCTAGCCACACCCATATGTACTTGGGCTCAGCGCGTAGCTGAGTCCAAGGATGTTGAGTCCGGCAGTTAGCCCCACTCAAGGATGTTGAGTCTTACAGCGTGCCACACCCATATATATTTGGGCTCAACATATAATTAAGGCCAAGGATGTTAGATCTAATAGCTTGCTAGACCCACATGTATATAGACTCAATATGTAGCTGAGCCCAAGGACATTAGGTCCAGTAGCTTGCTAGACCAATATGTACTTGGGTTCAATGCGTAACTAGGCCCAAAGATATTGGGTATGGCATCTTGCGCGTAGCTGAGCTCAAAGAAGATTGGTCTGGCAGCTTGTTAGACCCACATAACATTGGGTTATCACTTTACCTCACCTTTTTTAAACATGGATTCAAGCAAAAATAACATATATAAAACATGTTGATCCGTCAATAACCCTCAAGTCTTTGTGTATTAAATACGCAATGATTTGAAAGGTTATCAACTTTAATGAGAGTTGTTTTTACCTGAGAGTTATATGTCCCATCAATCAGAGACTTTTTGCCTTTCTCATGAGATTTGTTTGTCTCATGTAGAACTGTTAGGATTCTTCATGGTCAAGTGGCTCATCTTTATTGATAAATGAAAAGACCTTTTACCTTTCACATGGGATTTGTTTATCCCACATAGAACTATAGGATTCATTGTGGCTAAGTGGCTTGTCTTCAATAAAAGAGGTGCCCCTTGGGAAACAAAATGACAATGTGTGTTCAATACAATATTTGAGTAGATTTTTGGTGATCTGAGATGATATGAAAGGTAATTCAATGATGAGGGTGAACAGTTATTTCTTTTATAACCTTAGTCATTCTAACTTTGATCATTTCTTTTACTTTTACTCTTTGTCACTTGTGATAAACAATTTTGTTAAAAAATCCCTTAGCCGATTTTTCCCTAATTTGAGAAGAAAACTTCTTTGTAGGTATTTTCCACCAAAAGCTTCTTTCTTCTTCATATTTTTTAATGTCAAGATAGACCTAAAAGAGTTGGATCTAACTTTAGGAATACGGATATTACTACCTCCATTGAGGAGTTTAGGTTTCAAACTGAAACTAAAGGAAGTAACAGGGGATGGGGGTGCATTAGATTGGGCCCTAGAATTAGAGAGTGGATCCCCAGTGTCCATCTTTGGTAGGGGGAAAGTATTTATCCCCGTAAAAAAGTTTTTTCCCCTGTTATTACCAAGGAACCTTAGGGGAAAGAAAGGCTGCCTCAGACCCCCAAGGATATTGCCCTTAGTATAATAGGTGTAAAGGGTCTGACATTTGTTAATGGTCGGCTGTCATGAGAGTACATAACTCAAATGTTTGTTAGAGTTAAACGTATAAGTCTACCAACCTTAGGCTCTATCCAAGGTTAATTTGAAATTGCAACCTTTTTTTGTATGTATGTGTTGGGGTATTCCTTCCATCTACATGGATTTGTGAGGAAAGTTTTTAGATACTTCAAGTTGGGTCCAAGCTAGTTTCACCTTAATAGGTGGATAATCTTATCCGCCTTTCATAAATTTCTTAGGTTTGTTAGAATCGAGCCTACAATTAATTTCTTTAGGACCAGTTACCATCTGGTCGCTGGCATCGATGGTGGTAATGACATGTATTGGCTTTTTTCCTTCGCCAATAGACCCATATAATCCATGAAGGGAACCTTGTGGAGCAAACCTATGAATGTCAAGAAATTAAAGAGGGTGGCTGATAATTAGGTATACTAGGCTAATCAGCCCAAGAGATGGGATGCAATATATTTGGGGTTGTTTATATTATTGAAGGGTACCTCCCCTTGATGTGAACAATGGGCCTTGTGATCCCGAATAAGGAGAAAATGTGTGTTGTGTTGGGATCGGCCTCAACCAAGTACAACTTCAATAGGATGGCCAAAGGGATTACTAGACCATGTAGCAAAGTATATATCTTATCCCTTGTTTTTTATGCTTCTAGGTTCATTATTGACTTTTTTTTGCAGGATTAATAACTGAAAAAGGATGAGAAACTTCAGCAAGGTTTGTAAAGGAGAGTTCAAGAAGAGGATCTTCGTCTCTTAACTTGAGTGGAGGCAAGACTATAAAAGAGATGGAAGATGACCATTGTAGATGAACTTTTTGTTCTTGAGCTCACCTTTTTTTAGGAAACAATGGCAAGAGCGAAGACTCCCGCAGAAAATAAAATTGAGGGTCAAGCAAATCTAACTCCTTTTAAAATAATTACGGGCATTGCTACCTGTTTTAAGAGAAAGAGATTCTCCACCCTTGTGAATACTAGTATTCCAGCCTTACCTATAAAGGCTCCTATGAATACTGGTATTCTCCACCCTCAATCTTGCTTGCAGAGGCTATAACTAATGGGTTATCTATATGAAATGTTCTTAAGAACACATAACATAGGTTTGAGAGTGTTTTTTCAGCCTTGTTCTTGGTTAAACTCCCTTCAGTTCCCCCACCCTAATCGAGAAAGAGAGGCAGGTCATAGAGACTATTATTGGTGAGAGATTTGGCTTTAGAGAGGTTGACCTTAAAGTGGTAAAGCAGTTAGAAAGTATTCTCACCATTCCTTCAAACATCTTGATGATGTCTAATGAGAACTACAACTGTCATATAGCCTTTACATAATAAATGAATTTTAATGTAAAGAACTCTCTCGTTTGAACTTTTTATTTTAGTTTTATAACTATTATTCCTAACAATCTTATTTTTGGGAGGATTTTATGATATGTGCCTATTCCAATAAGCATTAAATGGCTAAAAGGAAACATGTATGGAAGGACATTGCCAAGCATAGAGCAAATGATGCTACTCAATTTTTTACTCACCTTTTTGATAAAATTTTCGGAAAATCAAAAAATAGCAAAAAACAATGAAAATCCAAAAAATATATATTTTTAATATATTTGCATCTTTTTTAGCATTTTCAGCGTCGTCTTAAAAGAATTTAAATTTTTAAAGGTTTTTTGAACGCGTTCGACTTTTCACGCGTCATTTTTAAAATCATTGATTTTCCTCATTTAAGTCGATGTTGATATTGCTCGTTTTCAAAAAATATAAAAAAAATAAGAAAAAATCAAAATTTACAAAAAATGAAAGTTGAGGGACTAATTTTGAGGACCAAGCAACATTTTTCCTATAAATATAAGTCAAAAAAATTTCCAAATGGAGGAAATTCACAAAAGGAGAGGGGGCAGTTTGGAGAGTTAAAAAAAAAGGGAAACCGTAAATCTATCTCTTCTCCAAGCCGCCGCCGCCCCCCCAGCTTGGACCTCATGGGTTTCTTCTCCTCACCCATCTCCTGCAGTCGCTCAACCCCCCCTCCCCCGAGCTTTTGCTCCATCTTCTTCTCCTCTCTCAGCCAACAACACAGATGCCTCCACCTGAACCAGTCGTCCCTATCTTCCCTTCCTTTCAGCGTCGTCCCCCTCCTCTCAACAGCAGCGTCTCCGCCTCAGCACAGCCTAGACAACCGCTGCACCTCCATCTCCCACAGCGGACAAGCTCCCCTCCACCAGTCGCTCGCCACAGATACCCGGCCAAGACCTTCCCTCTGCACACCATAGACCTGCCCGTCTTCTCCCTCCAACAGCACCCTCAGACCCAACAGCCTCCAGCGGCAGCCTGAACATAGCGACACCTACAGATCAGCAACCATCCTTCCTCCTTCTGCCAGCTACCCGAAGTGGAGGGGAAGACGAAAAACTCATAGAAGAACAGATCTGCAGTGAAGTAGATCTAAAGAAGAAGAGAGAGAGAGAGAGAGAGAGAGAGAGAGAGAGAGGCAGATCCGAAAACCATGAAAGAAGATTAAAACAGTTTGCTTGTTGCGTTTTTTGGTGTTTTGCAGGTCACCGCTGGCGAGGAGGGGAAGAAGAGAGGAAGTCGTGACTGACCCTCCTGCTTGCATGGGTTTTCTTGCGACAGCGCGTGAACCCACGCGCCGCCACTATTCTAGTGGTGCAAAAGGCCTTCCCTGCAATTCCTAGAGTTTTGGGGTTTATTTTGTAAATTTAAAATTGTTAATGTACTTTTTGTTTAGTTTTTTGAATTTTTATAATTTGTAATGTGCAAATATGGATGTAAGAATGGAAAACAAAAAAGGGGGGAAATATAGTGAAAGTGAATGTGTGTTTGTATTTTTTTATGAATGTTTTTTTAATGATAAATTGCAAAGAATAAAGAAGAATTTAATATTTTGATTTGCTCACGGTCAAGGATTATGAACTTACATGTAAGTCGTATTTCTAATATCTGATGAAAAGACAAAATTTTTAAAACTTCTTTAACACATCAAAGTCGTGAAGCAGCTTACCTCAGGTAGGGTGTGTTAGGGGTGCTAATACCTTTCCTAACCACAACCAATCCCTTACTCGTGAATCTCTGACAAGACCAGTACACCCGGTTTTCCTAGTAGCCCTCAATTAAATACTAGGTGGCGACTCCCAAGGTGAAATAGCTAGACTCCGATCTGCTTGAACAAGTGTTGAGCATCAAATGGAAAGGGAATGTCTGCACAGTCTTCTGTGGGAACACTACTTGTCCACGTCCAATTGAAGCTGCACATCTCATTTTAAGTCATGAACAATAACAACAATGCCTTCAGTCATAAACTAATGACAACCTTTGTTCTTGTTCAGTTGCATTGTTAATTGTTCATCGCCTCCATATCTTCTAATGGCACCAAATAACTGCTAGCCTTTTGTGCATGGTGCATTAGTCTTCTTTGAAGTTACCCCAACTGTGAGCTCAATTCCAGTTCAGCAGCACAAGATGTTGGTCTGAAAAAAAATAAAAATGATTAGACACTGAACTTCTACGTGTCAGAGCTCTCTCTGTAGAGATTTATTTGTGGATCTACTAGTGGGGAATGCAAGAGGGGATGTAGTAGTTTCATACGCTATAAAAATTTCTCTCATCAGTTTCAACATCGAAACACTGTAGTAGGCAGAGGAGTCAGACCTGATCGGAAAACATGAGCAGTCATTGAACTTTAAATGTGGTAGAGCTCTCTTTGTAGAGATTTGTTTATGGATCTGTCAGTGGAGAATGCAAAAGGGGATGTAGTAGTTTCATATGCTTTGAAAATTTCTCCCACCAGTGGCACCAGCAAAACACTATAGTGGGCAAAAGAGTCAGACCTGGTCTGAAAATATGAGCAGTCGTCGAACTTCAACGTGGCAGAGCTCTCTCTACAAAAATCCGTTTATGGCACTGTAAGTTGGAAATGCAAGAGGGGATTTATTAGTTGCATATGCTATAAAAATTTCTCTCATCAGTTTTAGCATGAAGACACTGTAGTAGGTTGAAGAGCTAGACCTGGTCTGATAAACATGAGCAGACATCAAACTTCTATATGGCAGAGCTCTCTCTGTAGAGATTTGTTTGTGGATCTGCAAGTGAGAAATCCAAGAGGGGATGTAGTAGTTTCAGATCATCTATAATTTTCTCACACCAGTGTCAGCATTAAAATACAGAAGTAGGGAGAAAAGACAAACCTGGACTAAACAACATGAAGAAGACTGAAACTTCAATAGAGGAGAACTCCCTCTACAAGTGTCTGTTTGTTGCACTGTCTATGAGCAATCGAAGATGAGGTAGAAGAGTTTTAGATTCATTAGGTTCTCTTCTAGTTTTGACAATGTGTGATTCCACACGTCGGTAATGGCGCTGCTATATGTTTTTGTGCGCTGCCAAGATTACCTAGCTATTGAAAGGTTTCCAACAATCCTAAAACAACAACAACAACAACAACAACAACAACATTGGAAGATTGACATGAAGTTGTGTGGATTGCTAAAAAAATTGAACAAGCTATCAAAATGGGAAAGATTGAAGGTTCTACCAAGGATTCTAGAACAATGATGAGAGATGAATCAAAAGAAGACTCTGACGGTGTGAAACCTTAATTATATGGTCTAGCCAAGTCTCGCTGTATCATCAACTACTCCAATGTCTTTGCTGAAGATAGACATTCTTTTGTCGTGTGAGTTTATTTACTAGCATTTGCTAGATTCCAGAATTTTTTCCTAACTTTGACAAATACATGCAACCACCGTTTTCTAGGTGGTATAACCCAAACAAGGGACGTGACGTCATGGTAGGGTCCTTGGCCATTGCAATTGAATAGTTGCAAGAATTTCAAGAATTGAGTCCGGAAGTTGGTGAGTAAGAGACGAGGGGAATCTGTGAAGGAAGGTGTCATTGGTTATATTGTTCCCTGAACATCTTCAGAATGGCATGTGATCGAAAATGCTTGGCAAAGCACAAATATTGCCAAAAAAGCTGATCCAAGAATGGTGCTGAATTGTCAATCATTTTGTTGTGAAGTTTTGCCCTTCTGCATTTTGTTTTGGGATCACATTTCATCCTTTAACGAAACATGTCTTTTTCTTTGTCTCTTTGTTGTTCTAAAGTCAGAAGATGTTTAGCATTTTATTTTTGACAAAATATTTTGATCAAACTCCAACATGCAAAATTAAGGCTAATCAATCCTGAAGATTAAAAGTGTTTTGATTGCAGAAATGACTCGATGTTTGCTAGAATGACATGAGGTGACCAAACAAATTTTGAACTCACACACAAAATTGAACCACACACCATATAACTAGGTTTTAACAGTATGTATAATGACGTGTAGTGGATTTTAGTAGTTATGGATTCATGAATCATGATGCTTACAAGTCCCAACCTTAACACTAGACGAGGTCAAAATTTATCGGTTCTAACCAACCTTGCTTGAAATGAGAAAAGGTCCTCTTTGATATCCTTTCACTTTCTAAAGATTATATCCCTTGTAGTCCTATTTTGAGCTGGACAGAATATTCTTTTCATAAAAACCCTAACTAGGATCACACCCCACACTAGGGGCAGATGAGAGATATTTTGAAGACATTGATATAATTAATGGATAAAGAGGAAGGCTTAGAACAAAAGTTCAATGATTGAGAAAATTTTGAGGAAAGCAATGAGAAAGCAAAAAAAAAATTTGAAAATAAAGAAGTTGAAATTGCCTTCACTTAAAGGCAAGTTAAAGATAAAGAAGGAGAACACCTATCAAGTCTAGAAAGCGCAAAAGAAATTTCAATCAAGGAAAGGCACAACAAAAGTCAATGCCAGGAAAAAAAAAAGACTAATCTATAAACGTGACTTTTGGTATCCATTATAAAGCCTCTGATGTTATCAGATGATTGAGGTTGGTTATTCATCAAGGAAAGGTGGATTTGCATTATGACTTATGTCAAGAGAAGACTAATCTTTGAGGTTAACAAGGTTATATGTCGTTTCCTCTACAAAGACAACAATAGAAAAAGAGTTGATGAATAGTTGATGTTGATCCTAGGTCTTTGAAACCCTCAAACATCTTTTGATCCTGTGAAATTCCTTTCTTTCATAGCCATGAACCATAGCCTACATTATGTGCTTTTAAAAGCTCTTTTTAATCAAGCAAACAATTTGAACCGATAAATAGCACTCTCAAAACTTGAAGAGCTTTTCCATAAGGGTCGTGACTTCATGAATTAAGCTATTGGTTATTATGCATGCTGATAAAATAAGTGTTAAGAAGAGAAACAACCTTTCTTGATAAAGCCTGAGTTTTGACTTGAGCATCTTGTTTTTTTTTTTTTTTTTGAAATTCTCAAAAAAGGTCACCTCATCACAGACCATAAAAAGATATACCCAAAATCAAATTCTAAAATGGATACAAAGAACCAAAAAAAAAGCCATTTTAGTCTTACAACGGGTCAATTTCTGTTTTCAAAATACATGACAATCAAAAGACTGTATATTTTGAATAACATGTGTTGGATCTTTGATAAAAAAAAAAAAAAAAACTTGATTTTCAAAAGATCTTTTCAAAAAAGGACATCTCTGATTTCATTTCAACAAACTAGACTTTGAATAGACATGATCTTTGAAATATAAGAGTTGATTCCAAAACAAGGAAGATTATCGAACACAGAAGAACATCAATTGAGGATGCGAAATCCTTGATAGAAATGACATTGACGCTCATGGACACTCCTTGAAAAGTTGAGCAGCTGAGGGCAATACAGTGGACCCTAAGAAGGAAAAACAAGCAGTATTCAGATTAGTTATGAGGCAATGAAAGATGATTAAATGATGAATCAATGAACTGAAGACAATGATGTTCAAAGAAAGATAATCAATGAACGAGCACATTTGGATCATACTAGGGGCCCGAACACAGCCGCCTCTACCCGAACCAGCCACCCGAACCAGTCGTCCCCATCTTCCCTTCCTTTTAGCATCGTCCCCCTCCTCTCAACAGCAGCGTCTCCGCCTCAACACAGCTAAGACAACCGCTGCACCTCCATCTTCCACATCGGACAAGCTCCCCTCCACCAGTCACTTGCCACAGACACCCAGCCAAGACCTTCCCTCTGCACACCACAGACCTGCTCACCTTCTCCCTCCGTAACGCCCGCAGACCCAACAGCCTCCAGCGGTAGCCCGAACACAGCGGCACCTACAGATCAGCAGCCATCCTTCCTCCTTTTGCCAGCTACCTGAAGTGGAGGGGAAGACAAAAAACTCATAGAAGAACAGATCTGCAGTGAAGCAGATCTAAAGGAGAAGAGAGAGAGGCAGATCCAAAAATCGTGAAAGAAGATTAAAATAGTTTGCTTATTGTGTTTTTTGGTGTTTTGTAGGTCATCGCTGGCGATGAGGGGAAGAAGAGAGGAAGTCGTGACTAACCCTCCTGCTTGCCTGGGTTTTCTTGCAGTGGCGCTTGGAGGAGACGCGCCGCCACTGTTCCGGTGGTGCAAAAGGCCTTCCCTGCAATTCCTGGAGTTTTTAGGGTTTATTTTGTAAATTTAAAATTGTTAATGTACTTTTTGTTTAGTTTTTTGAATTTTTATAATTTGTAGTGTGCAAATGTGGATGTAAGAAAGGAAAACAAAAAAGGGGGAAAATATAGTGAAAGTGAATGTGTGTTTGTATTTTTTTATGAATGTTTTTTTTATGATAAATTGCAAAGAATAAAGAAGAATTTAATATTTTGATTTGCTCACGGTCAAGGATTATAAACTTACACATAAGTCGTATTTCTAATATCCGATGAAAAGATAAAATTTTTAAAACTTCTTTAACACATCAAAGTCGTGAAGCAGCTTACCTCAGGTAGGGTGTGTTAGGGGTGCTAATATCTTCCCTAACCACAACCAATCTCTTACCCGTGAATCTCTGACAAGACCAGTACACCCCGGTTTCCTAGTAGCCCTCAATTAAATACTAGGTGACGACTCCCAATAAATCAAGCAAACGAGATGAAAAATCATCAACGACGCCGCGTGGCACACGTGCGACAGCAGACTAGACTGCCCTCCAACAGCTAAGGGAGGAAAAAGGCTACAGTGGAGGATAAACAGAAAGACCTCAAGATGGCCTACACCTCATTGAAGGATAGCATTCAAGGTGTTATCCTTCAATTAGGCTTCACTGAAAAATAGCTTTAGGTGGCTTATAATAAAGTTTATGCCTTGAAATAGAGGAAACTTGATGAGAATGACACTCAAGATAGTATGAGGGCTGAGCTCTTCCCTGTCAGGGAAGAAGTCCAGAGCTCTCGATTGTGGTTGTATGCTCTAAGGAATTCTCCTGGAGAGTTCCAAAAGCTTGTTGGAGGGTCTGCAGCTTTGTTCGAGATGGTTGGGGAAAAAATCTTCCTTACCATATCTAACATCTACTTTTTTAATCAATCAAAAGGAATGTAGATGGACTTTAGTGTTGCCTTCCATCCAGTCCATATGCTAGACTTTGCTGACATGTTCCCTACTAAGGCTGCAACTACTCAACATAGAGAATATCTAACTAAGAAGTCTGGCCTTAATGTCTAAGCCCTAACCCCTAATGTCTCCCCAATCATGTAAAAGACCCTGGTCCTGTAAGATTTATCTTTATGTAATGTTTATTATTTTATAAACTACATTTTCATATTTTTTTTCTATGTTGACTCGTGGAGTTTGTATAGGTCTAACGTCTATAGCAAAAATTTCATATAGGATCCAAAGCCCTTATAAAAAAAATTTAAAAGTTTGTATGTGTCCAACACTTATACTTACAAAAATGTTTAGGAGAAAATCCTCTAGATAATTAGTATGGGTTCAATGCCTATACTAACGGCTCTACTCGAAAAAATATATAAATTTTCTAACTTTGGCAATTGAAGTTTAAAGTTTACCTAACCTTAGTAGGATTCGACCCCTACCTGGAACCAAAAGGAAAGAAGAGGTTGTAGGTAGGTCTTTATCTGGATGAATCCCTGACAACTTGGTGAGATGTTCCTATGCATTTTCATTGAAATTGTTACTACTTCACTAAGGAGATTAAGTCAAATCCTTTGAAGAGTTTAGGTCTATTACCCTGAGGATATTGTGTCAACCCCTGCCAATGTGAGTTGTGTAATCGCACTAGGAAGACCATGTTGATCTTTGCCAAGATAAGTTGTGCAAATGTATTAGGTAGAACAAGTCAATCTCATCCTTGGTGATTTGGGGTTTTTGCCCTAGGGATATCATGTCAATCTCTGGCAATGTGAGTTGTGCAATCGCACTAGAAAGACCGAGTCAATCTCATCCTTGATGAGTTGTGCAATCGTAATATGGAGATCATGTTGATCCCAGCCAAGGTAAGTTATGTAATCGCATTAGAAAGACCGAGTCAATCCCATCATTATTGAGTTGATGAGAGTCATTTAGGCACCACCTAGAGAAAATGAAGAACATTGTCATTCTAAATAAATCATTCATTTAGAAGAAACTTATATTCTTAGTCATTGACTATGGTACATTCCTATTGCACTCTAATGTATAGTCAAATTGATGACTTGGGTTTCCATTTTCTTATTGCACGTGGCTGAGCCTAAGGATGTTGGGTCATAGCTCGTCAGATCCATATGTACTTGAGCTCAACGCGTAGCTGAGCCCAAGAATGTTAGGTCTGGTAACTCGTCAAGCTCACATATACTTAGACTCAACGCATAGCTGAGCCCAAGGACGTTGGGTCTCGCATCTCGTTAGGCTCACATGTACTTAGGCTCAACACATAGCTGAGCCCTAGGATATTGAGTTATCACCCTGTCTTTGCTCCTTTTAAACATGGATTTAGGCAAAAATAACATATCTAAAACACGTTGACCAATCAATTCCTAAGATATTCTTTTAATTAAAGCTCTTGTTTGAAAGATTTATTAAAATTAAAATATAAAAAAAAACACTCAATATCCTCAAGAAGTTACTGATCATTAAGACTCAGAACATTATTCATTATAATAGTGTAATTATAAAATTATCCTTAAACAAAAAAAACCTTTGAACTAGGTATAGGAGGCAAAGTTATTTTTTCACCATGACACAATTGTCTTATACAAATTGTATGGGGTTAGATTGGTCATTTCATCTATTTTATATAGTAAATTAACTAATTTAACCCTAGAATAAAATAATATAATGTCTACTACTCAAGGGTATTTTTGACTTTTTAATTTTTCAGAATAGTGTAATTACTTGATGACCTTAAAAATAAAAACAATATAACTTTCACCCAAAGGTTTTTTTGTCATTTTATATTGGTTTTATTAAAAATTTCAAAGGTACTTAAAGGCATTGTTGTAATTTATATTAATTAAATATGATTTAAAAAAAACTATTTGCGCGTGCGGGGCTATCTGCCCATCAAACGCTGCCTTCCAAGACGGTGTTTGAAAGGTCTCAACACCTCCAACGTAAAGAGATGGCACATACCCCTAACACGCATCAGGATTAACATCAACAACTATTTTGTTTTCTTTTTCTTTTTCTTTTTCTTTTTCTTTTTCTTTCTCCCCACATCAAATTACATGCTAGCCCCTTCAAAAAATCAAACTAACCCCTGCAATTTATTTCCCCTTCACATTTGTTCCTTGTCCTTTTGATTACTCTTTTTTAAATTTTAAATAAGCCATGAAATTACATTTTTTTTTTAATTTCACCCCATTATATTTTTAATCTTTCAAATTTGGTCCTTATTCTTTTTATTACTATTTTTCTATTTTTAATAAATTATAAAATTACAATTTTTTTCCACTTTCAGCCACCTTTCATGTTTTTTTTCTTTTAAATTTGGTCTTTATTCTTTTAACTGCTATTTATTTTGTTTGTGATCATTTTTTAGGTTTTTTGTTTTTTTACAATTTCATCCTTCATGATTTTTTTCTTCCAGACTTAATCTCCTTTCTTTTTATTGTGATCCGTTTTTCTTAGGCAAGTTTTTTAATTTTTCACGATTTCATCCTTCAAAATTAAAATGGTTAGAAATTAAGAAGTTTCTTGATTGAATATGGTTCAAGGATTTCACAGGCTGAGTTTTGAAGATTAGATCGGGTTTAAGAGATTTGTCCGGGTTGACCTGGTTTTTTTTTCCTTTTCGAAAGCTAATGCTTTTTTTTTTCCCTTTTTTAAGATTTTTGCTTTATTATTTTTTACAATTTGCCTTCTATGGTAGTAGTCTCGGGCACAGTTATTAAACCCGGCCCGGCCCGGCGGGTCGACCCGGTGGCTGGACCAGTCCGGGTTTAATAAAAGACCAGCTGTGGCAACAGCCCGGCCAAACCCGGGCAACCCGGCGGGTTGACCCGGAACCCGGGCGAACCCGGACAAGACCCGGTTTTTTTTTTTTTTCAAATGTGGGATTTGAAACCCATTAGTATATATACTCTATGTTTCCATGAAAAAAACCATGTTTTTTCAATGTGGGATAAAAACCTTTTGGTTTAAATATTT
>Ga0307513_10008377_pt1 | contig 13239 bp, 15 predicted proteins | sample 15_EM_MG_FD_202174 | JGI IMG/M metagenome (GOLD analysis project Ga0307513, IMG submission 202174) | Populus trichocarpa ectomycorrhiza microbial communities from riparian zone in the Pacific Northwest, United States - 15_EM | ecosystem: Host-associated > Plants > Roots > Unclassified | place...
TTCAAGAAGCGATATTTGCACGAATAGAACACGAAAACGACCTGGTATCAATGTCCTTGTCATGGTAAAGTAGCGTCCCAGTATAACTGTTGGAGATTGAATAGTGACATCACTCGTTCACTGGTGGGTGGATGGAGGGATCGTTTCGTCGGTCTTCGGCAAGCGCAAGCATCTGCTTGATACTGCGTTCTTGAACAGGCTTGATAAGGACACTGATCGAGCGCGTAAATGAGTTCTGCTCATGATTGGACACTGCAGGGATTACTCACTGGTCAACACCCGCGCCAAGGTACTCGTCCTGATCCCGGATCAAAGCGTTGCCAGTGACCCCAACGACCAGGTCATCACGTCCAGCTGCACGCAAGCGCGCAATAGCCTCCAACCCGCTCATCTTGGGCATTTGGTTATCTAGCAAGACCAAGTCCCAGAAGCGTGGTATCGAGGGCTCCTGACTCGCACCCGTTCCAGGTGTTAGGGGTACCAGCATTGAGCTCGGAGGAGTTTCACAGGGCGTATACATAGGCCCTAAGAGCATTTCTAGAGCTGCCGCCCCGTGCTCAGCGGTGGCTACGACACAACCGAGTCGGTTGAGCATACGAGTCATGAGTTTTCGCGTAAGTTGGTCGTCATCCACGACGAGGACAGTCAGCGGTTGCTTCGCAGGCAATGAAGGTGATTCTGAAATTGGCGGACTTGTTGGAGTTCCGGGAAGAATTGAATGCGCGGTGTCTCTAGCGGCAGGGGCGACCGTAGAGGTTTCTCCTCTCGGTGGTACTGACAAGGTTTCAGATTCCGTGACTAAGGTACCAGGGTTCGCCTCAGACAAGGTGGATAGCATTGGAAGTGATTGCTCTTCTGAAGTTGATGCACACTCTTCTCTCGACTCACGTTCCCATCGTTGTTCGGGCCTTGACGGTGTCATTTCTACAAGACCCTCTGTAGAGGTGATCAGCGGGGTTCATGGGAATAACGTATACAGGAACGTACGCTGCTCCATAATTGTCCGGTGCGTGAAGTGCGCGGTAAGTGGAGGAATACTCAGTGTAGGCGCTTTATTGGGCGTATCTCGACCGAATCGTTCCGAGGGAACTTCGTCAAGGTCAGGGAATGGTAGTCCAAAGTCGCGTATGGTCGAGATGGGCATTGGTCTCGATCTAACAGAGACGTCTCGACTGGCCCCGTCTGAAGAGGGAGTTTGAAGGGCTCGGCTGCCAACTCCCAGAGGAAGTTCTACCCAGAAGCAACTACCGTGGTTAAACTGAAAAACCACGGTGAGCCACAGTATGCGCATATAGTAGCAGGAATATATTCGCACCTTGCTCTTCACTCCCAACCGGCCACCGCTCAACTTGACGATTCGACGAACGAGTGCAAGTCCCAACCCGGTTCCTTTGCCTCCTTGGTATCTCCCGATCTCTGTCTGGACGTAGGGCGAGAACAACCTGGCGTCCCTCACATCCTGTGGTTTAATACCTACGCCAGTATCGCGAACCTCTATTCTTACGACAATCTGATCGAGTGGGACGGCAATGGGGACAGAGGTTGAGCCACTCTGCTCGTTAATTAGTGTCCCAAACTGTAGTACGTTGCTTGATGAGAGACGTTTCTCCGCCGGGGAATGTCTTCTTGAGGTGGACTTCCGACGAAGCGGAGGCTTCATGACGGGTACTGGTACCGGGGGTGATGGTACATTGGGGTTCATTTCGGAGGCTGCTGCGGCTCCACGGATAGCCACATTCGCAGTCTCATTAGGTGCAATTTTCACTTCAGGGCCGAATTCACCTGGACTTAGAGGCGGTACAGGGCCGCACCCTGGAGGACAAGGATAGAGTAAGCGAGTGACGATTTCGATTCGACCTCCTGGTTGAGAAAATTTCACGGCGTTGCTCGAGAGGTTGGTAAACACCTGTCGCAGGCTGCAACTGGTCAGGATGAAAGGAGTGTGGGTGGGAAGGATGTACTTGCCGCATCTCATCTCCAACGACCCAAGGTTCCAACTCGCTGTCGTCAACCTCCTCGCCATTTGTGTGCTTCGCTTTGAGGGCTACTTTGAAAGCAGCCAGCGCGTAGTTGTCAATCTCCTGGGACGCCCGGTGAGTCACCGAAAAGCTGTGCTGAATACAAGGTCCTCACGGTATCCAAAACCTCAATTAGCTGTAGCTGTTTGGCCGCAGCGGCCATTCGCAACGGGACCATGAGAGAATCGAGGACTTTGTGGAATGAGTAGGGCTTTGCAACGGACTCAAATTTGCCTGCATCCATGCGATTGAGGTCCAGTACGTCATTCAGGACTGAAAATTGTAAGGATAGTCAACTCGGAGAATTAATGATGAACGCACCTTTTGACATAACAGTCAAAGAGCCCGACAACGCGTTGAATTCCTGAATTGCCGTTATCAACTCCTGAAGAGCTTCAGAAACGAAATGAACGAACAAGTTCGAGAGGCTTCTCGATGACACCGGATGCCTCGATATTCTGAACCGCAAGCACTTCTCATGGTCAACCTCGCTCATCATATCCCATTCCAGGTTCCCAACTCACTGGCAGTATTAAGTGGCACCCGAACTTCGTGGAATATGTACCCTGTCAACCGTTGCTTTGAAGTCTGGATTTGCTTCTCCTTCATTTGCAAGCGGTGGCGATATAAGTACGCGTCTTTGATCTGTTTGCTCATGATGAAACGGTCGCGGTCGGTCTATGAAGAGATAAAATCGTAGGCGCCAATTACAGAGAAGAACACTGACCATCTCTCTCTTCCAACTGATGTATAGCAAGAAGAATAGATAGCAGACCTCATTTGCAAGCATCCTACCCATTGCTACCGACGATGAGTATCGCTCCTTTCCACAAGGAAATCAACCAGCTTACGTGGTCGCTTTGGCACTATGAGTGCCCATAGGAGAATAATGTGAGTTGTAGCAGCAACAGCAGCGGGGAAACGCCGTTGTCCTAGAGCGAATAGACCAAGAACGGGCATTGCTGTAATGAAACTGTGTCGACGATTAACGTATAGGACTTTGCATTTGGTGATACCTACTAGAAATTTCCCAAAAAGTCCTTGCTGTTCAAAAAGAAGTCAATGCTAAGAGGCCAGAACAGATGCGAAATTTGTCCTACCTTCCACAACTGAACACGCCTCGCGAAGGTTTCCCATAGTAGTCACATAGATACATACTCAACAGATACCAGAGCGCCCAACACCAGAGACTACATGTGAGGTAAATTTGGTAGAAGATGGGTCTAGAAATGGGTAAGAAAAAGAATGGCGAAGGATGAAAACAGGTACCTCGTGAGGGGGCAATGCAGTAAGATTAAAACAGGAAGTGGAGCAGTCAAAGCAGTGGCAACCCCATAGTGGAAAGCTTTGTCAAAGTCCACCCATGGTTGGGGAACGAGCTGGTTCACAGTGAATCAAACATACACCATACTTTAACATAGAATAGGACATACCACGCATGCAAGGACCCAATTGACGACCAAAAAGCCAGAAGATACGAAAGCAAGCATCTGCCCAGAGATCAAAGGCTGAACGGCTTGAACAGGAAGTCTTTATACCTTAGAGGCATGCCACTCCTGACTTTTGAAGCGATGTTCGAGTTCTTCATCATCGAACCGCGGGAAGAACACGCCCGCAAGAAAATGCTTGAAGCTACTAAACCAACGTGACGGTTTAAGAAAGTGGAAAGTAGATTGCCCCGTGTATGCTAATGACGAGCTTTCTTGCTGAGATTGATTACTGCAAGTTGATCCCTCAGCCTCTCTGACGACATTTAAGAGAACGTTCAGGAACGCACTTGCTAGAATTCTGAGTGACTCCGTCGTGCTTGTCTCTAGGATCCCACCCAAATGCCATCCCTTGTTTACCTTGTCCGGGCTGCATACTGACGTTTGGCAACTGCTCTACACCTCCGCCGCTGGGCTCTGTGAGAGACTCCTGCGGGGCTCCAACTTCAAAAGAATTGTCAACGACGACTTCATCGACTTCCCCCATGTCTTCTTCCGTGTCTACAGGGCCGCTGGCGTCTGTCGGCTTGGCCTTCTTTAGTTGGAGGAAACTCTCGTCTCCGTCTCCACGCTGTCTCCGCTGTCTACCCTGGTGGAACGGGATGGCATAGTATGCGTCTCTGCGTCGTCGGTAGTCCTCTCGGTCGTCCTTGTCCCTTGGGTTCTGAGCTATGCTATCTTGCGCAGACGGGTGCGTATCAGAGGCGTCGGTGGAACCCCCTAGCACCGACGGCGATGAACCAGTGTTCCTGTTACGCTCGAAGCGGGCCCATCGAGTTTTGATGGATTGTAAGAATCCTCTTCGCTGCCGCCGGTCGACGAGTGCATTGGCCGCCGTCGTCACTGGCAGCGGCAGTTGGCCCGGCATTCACGCTGCCTTGAAAACGCGGTGAGGGCTATAGTGCGTCGTGTGCAGCAGGGGCGAGCTGTGCCAGACCAATCTAGGGTTCAACCGTCTTTGTTGTCTTTGTTTACAATTCTTTGGCTTCCATCATCTCCGCTAAGCCCGATTGAACAGCTGACTCGAGCTAGGTGACCACAATCATGTTCCCAAATGTGGTTTTCTACATGTTCTTATGCGAAACCGCCTTTTCAACGCCACTCCACCCGGTGTTCGCGGGTGGCGATAAGACACAGACTTGGGCCACCTTCTGTACTCCAAGAGACCTCTTTGTCGACTTGGTTAGTTCGCAAAGAGCCGAGGGCGCCTTCAGTCATTTTATGCGACGCTCGGAAAAGGACCCAGTGCAGAGGCCAGGGCTGCAATGTGGGCTCTCAAATAACTACACCTTCCTTCGTGGTAGCAACGAGAATGTGCTTTGTCTATGCGCAGCCCCGCACTGGAGTGGAGAGTGGTGGGTCCACTCCGACGGATAACCCTCGGCTTTGATCACCGTAAGGTCGTGAAGGGCGACAGAGCATAGGGACAACAGGTGAAGCTCGTCTGTAAACCTCGTAGTCCCCGTATAGAGTGGGCCACCACGCGGAATTTCAGAATAAACCAACGGGATCGGTTCCTCATCGGACCGTGGCTCTCCGGGTCTTTCTGGGCACCCGGAGGCTCTCCAGGGGCTGACGTGGCTCGTGGAAAATCGGCGAACATTACGTGCTATCCACTGGAACCTTCGGAATATTCCTACGCTGCTCAGTGACCCCCGTATACCACGGAATAGAACTGAAAGGAAATAGCTGGCTAACAGTCTTTTCGTGGGCTAGAGTTTTTAATATGGGATATGGCTATATACCGGGCTAGATCTCCCCGGTGACACCATATCTTGCATGGCAATGGCTCATGTCCGCAGGGCGTAGACGTCATCTCAAATAACCTCCCTCTCTCTGTCAGCATCGGTTAGACTACAGGTCCGGAGAGCGGCCCTTCGCATTATACAATGCGCCTCCATCGACTAGCAAGGGGCACATACCGCTCGCTTGCAGACGTTCGCGCCCTTGGAGAAGTGGGGGGTTTCCCGGTGCACGTGGGAACAAGCTTATTGGCCAGCGCTGCCAGGAACAACCCAATCCTCCACTAGTGGGGAGGCCATCTCTATGCAAATGTTACCACCCGGGTCCCGGATCCCGGAAAGAGAGCTACACTGACTCAGCACCGAAACTACTTCATGAAACGAGTACCGCTACTCAGCGTACACTAGCACTGCCCATTCGGGCAAGGGCGCGCCCATCCAGACACACCGTGTGCTGTCAATCCAACTCCGTAGATTCCATAACTCCTTATAAGTCCTTAGTGTTTGTGCGCTGTGGTAGGTCCACCAACACTTTCCTCGGTCTTACGAGCAGCGATGTCTAATCAGCAACCTTCCGGGTCTAATAACAACAATCCCCCACTTGAAACTCAACCAATACGATTTGAAGACATCAATGACGAGTACATCGCCCAACTGCTCTCGGGTTACTGGCCACAACCCCAGAATGCATCGTGGGGAACTTCCCAAAGCATGGATATTCCAGTTCCTTTCTCTCGGACAATCATGAACGCGTCCACCTCAAGCTACCAACCGTCTCAAGATACTTCTACTTTACCCGCTCCACCTGCTATCGTCCCAAGCCAAGGGTATCACCAATTCACGTTTGATGAGCTTATGCGTCAAATCGACCGCGAACGCGAACTGGCTTTAGTACCTCTGCCCGGTGACGCGGCACGTTTAACACAAGATGCCTCACCACAGCAACCACACCAGGCTCAACGGTCCGTTGATCCATCTTTAAATCATGTGCCCTTCTAATGAAACTCTTTCCACTAGTTCTTTCGGTCAAGCACCCGGTTCAAGCACCCAACTCCACGGATTCCAAGGACAAACTCCACAAACTACTGGTCCGAACTCCTTTCTTAGCACCATCATCCCGGACATCAGCACTTTAGCTAACAATAATAATCTAGCAGCGCCAGCTACTCAAACGTCAACGACCACCTCCAGGCGCGGCTCTGCTTCTGCTCAGGTAGACATTCTCGATCAATAATTTAATAGGTGGCGATTAAAACCTTTCTAGGAAGCGCCGACGGGGACCGGTGAGTTCCTAATGTATCCTTGCGACCTCTGTCCTGCCTCCTTTGCACGGAAGAGGGACTGTCAAAGGCATAGACGGGGGCATACTGGGGAGCTCCCATATGCATGCGAAGCATGTGGTGAGAGGTAAGTATTTGTCCCATCCTTGTAGGACTTGGGCTTTATACTCCCTTTTGGCTCACGCCAGTTCGGTCGACTCACCAGATTTGTTCGGAGCGATGCACGCGGTAGACATTTCAAGAACAGTCCGAATTGCGAGCAAGAACATCACACGAAGGTTAAAGGCCGATCAGTCTAGACGGGAACCCCTCGCGCCTTCAGTGCGACTCCAATCCTCTGGTGCATGATTCACTTTCATCTGCTGTTTTATGAATACGGGTATTTGTACTTACGGCGGATCACTCACGGTCCATTCGATGATGTCTTACTCCTCACTCCAATGAATGCGATTGCTATTTAACCATTACTTGTCCAGGCTAGTTTGAGATCCTGAGTGGTGTTCGTGAAGCTCGGGTCAAAGCGGTCCTCGACTAGGCAGTCTCGTCGTCCTCGTCCTTGACCCCGTCCATTACCGCGCTGCCTCACTTGTTTATCGTCTCGCGGGATCATGTCCAAAGTCACACTTGGTATACTAGAAGAAGTGACCGTCCCGATCGCTCTCGAAGTCTTTCCCAAAGGCCTCACAGTCCACAGGCTCCAGCTCGATACCGCCGCAGTTGCGCACGATATTGTACCGGGCCCTTATGACGAGAAGGATGTGCCGAGCAAGTATGTGAACACCGTCATTGGGCGATACTCGAATCGTGTCCCTGTTTCGTCTGACGGGTACACGATCGAGAAAGGGGCATACACGAACGTCGTCAACCCCATTGCAAATGGTACGAAGTACTTCTAAAGCTATGTGGAACGACCTAAATGTACATATTGGAGGACAGAAGGCGAGAAAGTGTCCCTTCACGGAGGGCCAGATACACTCGATAGCACAGAATGGACGCATATTCCGACATCATCATCCAAGCTATTCACACACCCAGAACTCGAGTCGCTCGCAACGCTTGAAAGGGACAGAGACGCCCTGGGCATCCCGAACAAACTGCGCGAACCGTTCCGCTCGAGTGCAATCTTCACCGCGACCTCTCCAAATGGACATAATGGATTCCCGGGCACGCTCTACCTCGAGGCGCTCTTCGCAGTGCTTCCACGCGCCATTACCCCCGACCCCTCCGCACCTGAATATCAACTTGGCCAGATTCTGGTCGTCTATCGCGCAAAGTTGTTGGAACCCGGTATTGTATCGCCTGTTAATCTCACTCAGGTATGTCCAGATCGTTGTTCTTTACGAAGTCTGATAGAAGATTGGTCCATGCAGCATTGGGGCTTTAACCTCGAAGCTTCGATTCGAGGTGCCCCTCATCTCAATATACGCGATCACTATGCGACCATCAACGCGGACCATATTGTCACGGTCGACGAACTTCTCCTGCCGGATGGTACCCTTACACCCACTGCGGGGACAGGCCATTTGCACCAGAAAAAGAGGATCGGCGACCAATTTGTCGAGGGAGGGTATGGTCAGTTAACCGTCTGCTTCCCCACTTGTCATCGAAAAGCTATCAATGAAGGCTGGAAAAGGAAACTGACCGAGCGAACCTTGTATTAGACCACTTCTATCTGTTCCCGAAGGAAAACTACGAGGCTGTCACGAAGACGCAGCCTGCAAGCTTTCCTGTCAACAGCGCGGGCGTCAACCTCCTCCGCGAACTTCTCGACCGCTCCCCCCCGAATGCTGAGAAGCTGCAACTTGAGTTGTGGTCGGAGAAGACAGGCTTCAAGCTCCAATTCATCTCGAACCGTTCGTACATTCTCCGTCCCATCCTTTCTTGCTCCGTGGAAGGCGGTGCACGGAGGGACCGGCGTGTGCTACGGTGCTAATGGTTTGTTTTCCTGACAGAGAGCGGGGTGCAGTTTTACACAGCGAATTTCCAGACGGGTGCTGGCACGAGAAAAAAGATCCATGGCGGAAGTGGGAAAGAAGGAGACGGATATCCCAAAGAAGGTATGGCTGTATCGGACCCCGGACCGTTTCTGACATAGTTCGATTACGTTGTCGTATCTAGCTGCCGTTTATCTCGAGTTCCACAATGTGAGTTACGCCTCCGCTTACACTTGCGCTTAGCGATGGGCTGATGATTCCCACCAGCCCCTCTCGGCGTTTTTGTACCCGCAGAATGGGATCGACACACTGTTGACATCGGATGAGGTGTACCACAACTACGTCAAGGTAAATGTGCACTACACCAAGCCGAACCGAGACGCGTGAAGGACTGCGGCTAGGGATTCGCTTGGAAGGTTCTGTGTTCGTAAAGCGTGTTGATGTTGTGCTAGAGTACAGTGTATGATCTGAAGCTGATAGCTGATATACACTTGATTACGGAGCGGGGACGGGGTGCGCGGCCGTCTCGATTGGGAGGTAGGTGTGTCTGTCTCCAGGGGGAAGGCCGCGGAGAGTTTCGGGGATTGGGTGTGGCGTTTGGGCCTGGCTGAGAGTGGACCCAGCGTGGGGAGGGGGAGGACAGGGAGGTAGGGACGAATGCTGGCTGGCTGGAACGGGAGGAAAAGACGCGAGGGAGTGTGACAACGTTTGGGTAACAGAACACGTGCTATAATGAGCACTACTAATGAGGCGGGGGTGAGAAACAACGTCGACCGCTGTTTATTTACCCAACTTGGAATCATCCACCTCGTTCGGCCGCCTGATTGACTTGCAAGGAGTAGGCCGTCATGAGCGAAACCGACGACGACTACCACGACAACGGCTACCCCGTCGTCGCCTCGCTTGGTGGCGACGACAAGGACATGCCCCAGAACAAGAAACGCAAGATCCAGCGCGCCTGCGATGTTTGCAGACGCAAAAAGGTAAGCAAATCCCTTGGATTATCTCATCCTACCCCGTATGGATCCACGCGTCGTCCCTCGGCTCGCAGACCGAGTCCGGCCCCCGCGCTGGGTGGCCACCCTTCCACGGCCGCCTTGAGAGACCCGATCTCTCATTTGAGGACGGGTGTCGCTGCATGTGCCGGTCTTGTTGTAGGTCGTGCGACTTCTGCGATCTCCCCTTGACAGCAACGAACCCGAGGGCGTGCGCGTTTTCGAGCCGGGGTGCTGGCCGTTAGTCACGACCAGCAGCAGCGTAGCTGACGGTGTGTGGGAACAGATCCGCTGTGATGGTCCAACCCAAGCAAGCAGCAAGTGCTCAAACTGCAGCGCGAACCAGCTCGACTGCACGTATGTCGAGGTCGCAAAGAAACGCGGTCCTCCAAAGGGCTACGTCGAGTCGCTCGAGAATCGGCTTGAAAAGATGGAGAGTCTGCTGCAGAGGGTACGTCCTCACACCCTTTTGAGAATCGCAAGCCCTCCCCCCCAATCCGGCATCTACCATCTTCCCTAGATCCCGGTGTGCCCCAACATTATCACGTGTCATCCACTCATTTCTCCTCGCACTTGCGACTTCGTAGCTCTATCCGGGAGCAGATTTTACATCAGAACTCGGCCCTCCCATCGAACGTAACATCTGGGCAAGGGATCCCACCGCCTTTCCAGCACGGGCAAAGGCGGCAAATTCCTCCCCTACCCTCTCGAAAGACCCCAAGCGCGCCCTTTCCATCACCCCTCTCCCTGCCCTCGGACCTGACGTCGCCAAACCTGAGCACTCTGATGAAGAAACGAGCGGACCCTTTGGGAATTTTGCAATTTCCGAGGACCTGTCCCGTCTCTCTCTCACAAACATCGCGAGACGGTACTATGGCCGCTCTGCCGTTTTCATCATGATACAAGCCGCTGTGGACCGAAAACGTGAATATCTGGGGATGAATGGGAGTCCGCTCGACATGATGGACAGCGCGACGTCCCCTGGTAGCGAAACCCTCCTCCCTACATCCCGACCTGAATACTGGGCTCCCTGCCAGTGGGAACTCGCGCCCCTGCGCACTCGCCAGCTTCACGAACTGGAATTCCCCCCACCCGATTTGATGGAAACCCTCATTGAGATTTATTTCCTATCGAATAATTGTCACTTTCCGCTCCTTCATCGACCAACCTTTGAGGCTCAATACCGTTCGGAACTGCACCTTACTAACAAGGGCTTTGCTGAGGTATTGTTGCTCGTTTGTGCCACGGCGTCGAGGTGTACAGACGATCCGAGGGTACTGCTCGATCCTATGCTTCCACATTCGGCTGGGTGGAAGTACTATGAGCAGACCAATATTCTGGATCGGTCCTTAGTCACAAATATTACTTTGTTCGACCTTCAGGGCTTTGTGGTACGTGGAAACATACTGAGCTAGTTTGGTTTAGGACTCACGAACCATCCAGTTGGCCGCGTGGTACTTGCTTGAGTCATCTGCGAATCATGCTGCTTGGACAGTGGCTGGCGTTGGGTTGCGCTTCGCTCAGGATGTTGGTGCACATCGCCGGAAGGTATACAGTTCGCCCATGACAACCGAAGACGAGCTCTGGAAGCGGGCATTTTGGTACGTCTTGGCTAGTGATGGCACCGATCCGAGGTCTAAGGCTCTGTCAGGTGCTTGATCGTACTCGACCGGATGTGCAGTTCGACCTTGGGCCGAGCGCCCGCTTTGTACGATTCGGATATTGATGTCGATTTACCGCTCGAGGTCGATGACGAGCACTGGATCCACCCTGACCCTACCCGAAGCTTCAAGCAACCGCCTGACGTTCCTTCACGTCCCACTGCATTCGTTCACCTTACGAGATTGTGCAGCATCCTTGCCTATGCGCTACAGACTTTGGTGAGATGAGTCTATCGCTTCTTCGGTGCTTGACTAACTCTGAATCCAGTATGCAGCCAATAAAACCCAAATACGAGGCGTCAACGGCCCTATGTGGGAACAGCAAGTCTTAGCTGAACTAGACACGTTAATAAACAAATGGATTGTGTCTATGCCAAAACATCGTCCGTCTACACATTCCGCACTCTGTTCACATACTCACGTTAGGATCGAAACTTAGTCGAATGGGAAAAACAAATGCAAGGCGATCACCCCGTCTTCTTCACGCAATCCACCTCACTTTACGCCTTACTCTACCACATCCAGATTCTGGTCCACCACCCGTTTGTCTCCACACCCAAGCGTCCTAATCCGGGCACATCCTTCCCCTCGCAACAAATTTGCGTCAACGCTGCGCGCTCGTGTACACACGTTGTCGATGAATACCGCAAGCGGTCCAGGTACTTCGCCCCGTGGTGCGTTGTTGGGGCTATCACGAGTGCGATCGTCTTGCTACAGAGCGTGTGGGGCGCAAGTGGGGCGCAGGGGACACAGATCGATTTACAAGAGACGATGCGTGATGTCGACAAGTGTATGCAGGTGATCATGCTTGTGGAGAGGAGGTGGCCTTCGATGGGTCGAGTGCGGTGGGTCAAGATTTCTGTTTTTCCGTGATTATTTGTTGCTGATCGATTATTATTTTCTTGCATTACCAGTGATGCACTCACATTCTTGTTGTCGTCGGAGGGATTACCATTTCCTGCCGCCTCGCCTGTAACGGCCAATCCCAACGGCAAACGAGAGCGCGAAGAAGAAATCGCATTACCTCCTGGCGTATTTCAAGCACCCGTTCGAGCACCCAGCGGCAACCCCCTGCAACCACAGTCAGTAAGCGCCCCTCGTCGTCGATCTTCGAGGGGGCGACTGAGCAAAAGTGCAAAGGTACACTCAGCAAACGGGCAGCTACAGCCACAGGCGCCAGGTGTGATGCAATCACAGCAGCCTCCGACCCTGCAGGTCGTCCCACCGGGCACAATGGAACAGTCGCAGCCTTCGGCGGGTGTACCGATGGATGCGGGAGGCTATTATCCCCCTCGTGCCTACCATCAACCAAAGATGCCTCCCGGGTATTCCTACGGGCAATTTAGGGTCCAGCCTGCTCCGCAGACCACGCCGACAAGCGCGACGGCAACGGCTCCTGCCCCCGGACCAGTGCCACCACCGCCTTTCGGCCATGGGCAGGAGAGTTATCTAAGGGGGGATGATGGTAGCTGGAGTGCGTCAAGTACTGCGGGTGCCACGGGTGGAGAACAGTACAGGTGAGTCCGAACGCGGTACTCGAAAGCTGTCCAAGCGCGGGGCGAGTTGGGCATTGGCTAACGCGCGGCTTGCCGATAGGTGGGATAGGGACTGGTCGACGACATATATGCATCATAGGCCAAGCCATGCGGGGCCGGTCCCGGAAGGCGAAGCGCCTGGACCGTAGAGCTCGTCGGATGGCCCAACTCGAGGCACTCGAACCGCCGATCTTTTGTGGGATGTTTTCGGTCGTCATGCGCCACAATTTCCGGAGCTCGTAACGAGGTCATCGAAAAGCTTAACTGGATTCGTCGTTTTTTTTTCTCTTTTTCGTCTCGGACCTTGACTTCGCGCGAGTGACCTCCCATCTAGCCTACTGTACTGCTTACAGCTCCTTTTGGATTCTTTTCCGCGTTCTTTGGCCACTACCTTGCAAGCTCTTCCATACCCATGAGCGCTTTGCGTTTTGCGGCGCGATAATCCTGCTATATCCGATACGAGACGAGAGTTGTGCTTAATATACCATTCGTGATATATTACGCGCTGTTGTTTCTCTGTGCGATGGGCCGCTCAATGATTTATGTTTAGAGCGGATCGGGATCGGCGGTGGCGGTGGGGGGGTGGG
>Ga0307513_10008378_pt1 | contig 13239 bp, 14 predicted proteins | sample 15_EM_MG_FD_202174 | JGI IMG/M metagenome (GOLD analysis project Ga0307513, IMG submission 202174) | Populus trichocarpa ectomycorrhiza microbial communities from riparian zone in the Pacific Northwest, United States - 15_EM | ecosystem: Host-associated > Plants > Roots > Unclassified | place...
GCCCGGGCGATTCGCATGTCAAAGTTTCCTTCTTCGGAGATATCACGTTCGGTCGGGTGGGCGAACCAGATATCACCGACGACGAGGTGCTGATGGTCGCATCGGTTGACGACCTCATGGCAACCAAAGTGAAGGTTGTGCTTCAGCGCGCCGAGGCGAAGGACTACAGGGACATTGCAGAAATGGTCCGGGCCGGGGTGAGCTTGCCAAGAGGGCTCGCGGCAGCGCGACAGTTGTTCGGTCCCAATTTCCAACCCAGCGAGAGCCTGAAGGCGCTGGTCTACTACGAAGATGGCGACCTTCGTACCCTGAGCGAACCGGACAGAAGCACCCTCGTAGCGGCCGTCAGCGCTGTTCGTGAATTGCCCGCCGTCGAGATTGCATCCAAGACCCTTGCTGCCGCTTGACCTGGCTTGACCCCGCTTGACTTCAGGGCTTGGCCGTCGTCCCGGTTTACGCTGCGTGGACCGCAGCGAACTCCGCGTAAGCCCGCGCCAGCCCGTCCTCCAGCGCCGTTCGCGCCTGCCAGCCGGCGCGCTTCAGCAGGCCCACGTCCATCAGCTTGCGCGGCGTGCCATCGGGCTTGCTGTGGTCGTAGACGATGCTGCCGCCGTAGCCCACCACGCGCTTCACCAGCGCGGCCAGCTCGGCGATCGTCACGTCGTCGCCGACGCCGATGTTCACCAGCGGCGGCTCGAAGCGGCCGCTTACGGTCTCGTCGCTGCCCAGCAGCGCGTCGAAGCGCGCGTCGGGCAGGCTCATCAGGAAGACGCAGGCATCGGCCATGTCGTCGCTGTAGAGGAACTCGCGCCGCGGCGTGCCGGTGCCCCAGACGGTGACTTCAGCGTCGCCGCGCAGCTTGGCTTCGTGAAACTTGCGGATCAGCGCCGGGATCACGTGGCTGTTGGTCGGGTGGTAGTTGTCGCCGGTGCCGTACAGGTTGGTCGGCATCGCCGCCAGGTAGCGGGTACCGTACTGGCGGTTGTAGCTCCAGCACATCTCGACGCCGGCGATCTTGGCCAGCGCGTACGGCCGGTTGGTCGGCTCCAGCGGGCCGGTGAGCAGCGCGCTTTCCTTCATCGGCTGCGGGGCCAGCTTGGGGTAGATGCAGCTCGAGCCGAGGAACAGCAGCCGCTTGACGCCGGCCCGGTGCGCGGCCTCGATGGCGTTGGTCTGGATCGCCAGGTTGTCGCGAATGAACTCGGCCGGGTAGCTGTTGTTGGCGACGATGCCGCCCACCTTGGCGGCGGCCAGGAACACATAGTCCGGCCGCTGCGTCTCGAAGAAGGCGCGCGTGGCGTGCTCATCGGTCAGGTCCAGCTCGGCATGCGTGCGCAGCAGCAGGTTCGTGTGGCCGGCCGCTTCGAGCCGGCGGACGATGGCACTGCCGACCAGGCCGCGGTGGCCGGCGACGTAGATGGAGGAGGAAGGCGTCATGGTTCGGAAGGGGGTCCCAGTTCGGCAAGCAACGCGTCCACGGCGGTCTGCAGGCCAGGCAGGCTCTCTGACACCGCGCGCCAGACTTCGTCATGGTTCAGCGCAGCATAGCCGTGCACGAGCACGTTTCTGAAGGCGATCAGCTGGCGATACTCGGGTACGCGCGCTGCCAGTGGAGGGTCCGCGCGAGACAGCTGTGAAAGGGCTTCGCCGATGTTCTGCAATTGCCGCTCGACGGCCGAGCGCAAAAGCGGGCTCTTCAGATAGGTTGCTGTGTCGACGCCCCGCAGAAACTCGCGCACCAGGGTCGAGCCCTGCTGCATGTCCCATAGAAATGCCCGAGGGTCACGTCGCATAGATCAACTGCTTGTCGCGGTCCATGCTGGCGCGAACGTAGGGGTTGTCCACTGCCCCACGTGATACCAGGTCAACCGGCCGACCGAAGAGTTGCTCAAGACCTTCTTGCAGACCGAAAAAGGTCTCCAAGACAGGGCGGTTCGCATGGTCGTCGAACTCCACCAGAAAGTCGATGTCGCTGCGCGACTCGTCGAAGTCGTCTCGCGCCGCTGATCCGAAAAGTTCCAGTCGCCTGACCCCAAGCCGTCGGCAAAGGGCCGCAACGTCGTCCCGCTTGGCTTCGACAATAGGGTGCATCGCAAACTCCGGCTTGTACGACGTGCGTCCTGTCGGCAGCGATTCAGGACCAGGCCCAATTCACTCGTGGTAGTCGTACGCCTGGAACCCCGCCAGCTTGACCATGCTGTCGCGCTTGGCCGCGGTGTAGTCGGCTTCGACCATTTCCTTCACCAGTTCGGGCAGCGTCGTCGTCGGCGTCCAGCCGAGCTTGGTCTTGGCCTTGGTCGGGTCGCCGAGCAGCGTTTCAACCTCGGTCGGGCGGAAGTAGCGCGGGTCGACGCGCACGATCACGTCGCCGGGCTTGCACTTGCTGCGGTTGCCGGTGACGCGGGCGACGGTGCCGATTTCGCGTTCACCCTCGCCGCTGAAGGCGAGCGTGACGCCCAGTTCGGCAGCCGAGAATTCGACGAACTGGCGCACGCTGTACTGCACGCCGGTGGCGATGACGAAGTCTTCGGCCTGCTCCTGCTGCAGCATCAGCCACTGCATCTGCACGTAGTCGCGCGCATGGCCCCAGTCGCGCAGTGCGCTCAGGTTGCCCAGGTACAGGCAGTCTTGCAGGCCGAGCGCGATGCGCGTCATCGCGCGGGTGATCTTGCGGGTGACGAAGGTTTCGCCGCGCAGCGGGCTCTCGTGGTTGAAGAGGATGCCGTTGCAGGCGTACATGCCGTAGGCCTCGCGGTAGTTCACCGTGATCCAGTAGCCGTACATCTTGGCCACCGCGTACGGGCTGCGCGGGTAGAACGGCGTGGTTTCCTTCTGCGGAATTTCCTGCACCAGACCGTACAGTTCGCTGGTGCTGGCCTGGTAGAAGCGGGTCTTCTTTTCCATGCCGAGGATGCGAATCGCCTCCAGCAGCCGCAAGGTGCCGATGCCGTCGGCATTGGCCGTGTATTCCGGGGTCTCGAAGCTCACCGCCACGTGGCTCATTGCGGCCAGGTTGTAGATCTCGTCGGGTTGCACCTGCTGGATGATGCGGATCAGGTTGGTGCTGTCCGTCAGGTCGCCGTAGTGCAGTTTGAAGCGCTGGTGGTCGACGTGCGGGTCCTGGTACAGATGGTCGACGCGGTCGGTGTTGAACAGCGATGCCCGGCGCTTGATGCCGTGGACTTGATAACCCTTGTCGAGCAGCAGTTCGGCAAGGTAGGCACCGTCTTGACCGGTGACGCCAGTGATAAGCGCGGTTTTCGTCATGGCTGCAATTGGTGAATGAACCTAGACGATATCATTTGCGGCGCCGCGATTTGTAGCGGAGCGGCACCCGAATCGGTGCTTTGTCGTCGATCTCGTCCGGCGCCGGTGTATGCAAGGTTCATTCCCAAGGTTCATTCCGGCAGCAGACCGATCTCGTTCGTGATCTGCGCCCAGCGCGTGTGCTCGGCGCGCAGGAAGCGGCCGACGTCGCCGCCGAAGGTGCGCGGCGCCGGGCCAACGGCGGGCCGGTAAACTGGCCGCTCATCGTCTGGAGGGAATCCCTTGAAAGTCACCGTGGTCGGCACGGGTTACGTCGGTCTGGTTACCGGCGCATGCCTGTCGGAGATGGGCAACCACGTCGTCTGCCTGGATGTGGACGAACGCAAGATCCGCATCCTCAACGACGGCGGCATTCCGATCCACGAGCCGGGGCTGAAGGAGATCGTGCAGCGCAACGTCGCTGCCGGGCGCCTGCAGTTCACCACCGACATTCCAGCCGCGGTGGCGCACGGCACGATGCAGTTCATCGGCGTAGGCACGCCGCCCGACGAAGACGGCTCGGCCGATCTGCAGTACGTGGTGGCGGCGGCCACCAACATCGGCCGCCACATGACCGACTACAAGGTCATCGTCGACAAGAGCACGGTGCCGGTGGGCACCGCCGACCGCGTGCGCGAGGCGGTGCAGGCGGCGTTGGCTGCGCGCGGGCTGGAGATGGAGTTCGCTGTCGTCTCGAACCCCGAGTTCCTGAAGGAAGGCGCGGCGGTCGAAGACTGCATGCGGCCCGACCGCATCATCCTCGGTGCCGACGACGAGCGCGCGATCCTGCTGATGCGCGCGCTGTACACGCCGTTCATGCGCAACCACGACCGGCTGGTGATGATGGACGTGCGCAGCGCCGAATTCACCAAGTACGCCGCCAACGCGATGCTCGCCACCCGGATCAGCTTCATGAACGAGCTGGCGCTGCTGGCCGAGAAGGTGGGCGTCGACATCGAGCACGTTCGCAAGGGCATCGGCAGCGATCCGCGCATCGGCACCCACTTCCTCTACCCCGGCACCGGCTACGGCGGCAGCTGCTTCCCGAAGGACGTGAAGGCGCTGATCTTCACCGGCCGCGAGAACCAGGTCTCGCTCGGCGTGCTGCAGGCGGTGGAAGCGGCCAACGACCGGCAGAAGCACACGCTGGTCGACAAGATCGTCGCCCGCTTCGGCGAAGACCTGAGCGGCCGCACCTTCGCGCTGTGGGGCCTCGCCTTCAAGCCCAACACCGACGACATGCGCGATGCACCGAGCCGGGTGATCGTGGCCGAGCTGGCCCGGCGCGGCGCCGCGCTGCGCGCCTACGACCCGGTGGCGATGGACGAGGCGCGCCGCGTGATGGGCGACGAGCCGCAACTGGTGTTCGTCGGCAGCCAGGCCGAGGCCCTGCACGGCGCCGATGCGCTGGTCGTCATCACCGAGTGGAAGGAGTTTCGCAACCCCGACTTCGACGCCATCAAGTCGGCGCTGAAGCAGCCGGTCATATTCGACGGCCGCAACCTCTACGAGCCGGCGTTCATGCGCACGCTCGGCATCGAATACCGGGGCATCGGGCGCAGTGGTGTATGATGCGGGTAGCGAACTTGCTCAAGACCATTGTCTGACGGTCTTCCCGCTGTCCCCCGATCGTTCAACACGGCTCGGCGGGGCACCGGCCGAAATCCCTGCCTGGTGATTCTCTTGCGTGGCTTTGCACTGCGACGGCATGTTGCCGCGCAGCAATTTTGTATTGGATTTGTTTTCATGACTACGCAAACTGGCACCGTCAAATGGTTCGACGACGGCAAGGGCTTCGGTTTCATCACGCCCGACGGCGGCGGCAAGGATCTTTTCGCTCACTTCAGCGAAATCCAGGGCGGCACGGGCTTTCGCAGCCTGGCCGAGAACCAGAAGGTTCAATTCGAGGTGAAGCAGGGCCAGAAGGGCCCGCAAGCCGCGAACATCCGCAGCGTCGCTTAACACACCGGCGCCGGAACAAGAAAACCGCAGCTTCGGCTGCGGTTTTTTTGTTTGTGGCGGGCGCAGATGGCGGCCGGATAATCGGCCTTCTTCGACCCGGAGTTCAGCATGAGCATCCCGTCCAAGGCGGTGGCCTACATCGAGATGGAAGACTACCTGGTGCTCGAGCAATCGAGCCGCTACAAGCACGAGTACCTGGACGGCGTGATCTACGCGATCCAAGGCGAGCCGGTCCGCGGCATGGCGGGGGGCAGCCAGGCCCATGCACGCATCATTCGCAATACGGTGTTCGCGCTCCACGCTCGGCTGAAGGGCTCGCCCTGCGAAGTGCTGGGTACCGAAATGCGGCTGCGCGTCGAAGCGGCGGACGCCTGTTTCTACCCTGATGTGCTCGTCCACTGCACGGAGTTGCTCGCCGCGGTAACGCGCACCGAACTTACGCAAGCGCGCCTGGTCGTCGAGGTGCTGTCACCGACCACCCAGCACTTCGACCGCGCCGACAAGCTGCGCGCGTATCGGCAGTTGCCGGGCTTGCAGCACATCCTGCTGCTATCGAGCATGGAACAAGCGGCCTGGGCCAGCCAGCGTCTGAATGACGACGAAGCTTGGACGGAAATGACGCCGTGGCAGCGCGGCAGTTCGCTGACCCTCCCCGGCCTGGGCGTCGAGATCGGCTGGGGCGAGATCTACGACGGCGTCGGGCTGGCCTGAGCCAAGGCCCCGCCAGCCGCTCGATCAGGCGAACGCTTCCGTGTCGGCAAGCAGGGGAGCAGCAGCGTCCTTGGGCGCGACCAGCGGTGCAGCCAAGCCCGGCGGCAACGGCCAGACGATGCCGATCGCCGGGTCGTCCCAGCGGATCGATCGTTCGCAGTCCTTCGCGTAGACATCGGTCGTCTTGTAGAGGAAGTGGGTGTCGTCCTGCAGCGCCAGGAAACCGTGCGCGAAGCCTTCCGGGATCCACAGTTGGCGCTTGTTGTCGGCGCTCAGCTCGGTGCCGAACCATTGGCCGAAGGTCGGCGACGAACGCCGGATGTCAACCGCCACGTCGAAAGCCGCGCCTTGCACCACCCGAACCAGCTTGCCTTGCGGCTGCGGCGGCATCTGGTAGTGCAGGCCGCGCAGCACGCCGGCTTTCGAACACGAATGGTTGTCCTGCACGAAACGCCGCGAAGCCGGCTCGCCGAGCGCGGCCAGGCCATCGAGCCAGCGTGGTTCGTTGAAGCTTTCCAGGAACCAGCCGCGATCGTCGCCGAAGACGGCAGGCTCGACGATCAGCACGCCGGGCAGCGGGGTGGCAACCAGCTTCATCAAAACACCCGCTCGCGCAGCACCTGCAGCAGGTACTGCCCATAGCCGTTCTTCAGCATCGGCTGCGCCTGGCGCTCCAGCTCCGCGGCGCTGATCCAGCCGGAGCGGAAAGCGATCTCTTCCGGGCAGGCCACCTTCAAGCCCTGGCGCTTCTCCAGCGTGGCGATGAACTGGCCGGCCTCCAGCAGGCTGTCGTGGGTGCCGGTATCGAGCCAGGCGTAGCCGCGGCCCATGATCTCGACGTTCAGCTCGCCCTGGCGCAAGTACTGGGCGTTGACTTCGGTGATCTCCAACTCGCCGCGGGCGCTGGGTTTGATGGCGGCTGCGATGTCGCAGACCTGCTCGTCGTAGAAATACAGGCCCGTGACCGCGTAGTTGCTCTTCGGCTGGGCCGGCTTTTCTTCGATGCTGATCGCGCGCTTGGCGGCGTCGAATTCGACCACGCCGTAACGATCGGGGTCGTGCACGTGGTAGGCGAAGACCGATGCGCCGAGCTCGCGCTCGCCGGCGCGCGCGAGCAGCGCGTGGAAATCGTGGCCGTAGAAGATGTTGTCGCCCAGCACCAGCGCGCTCGGTGCCCCGCCGACGAAGGTCTTGCCGAGGATGAAGGCCTGCGCCAGCCCGTCCGGGCTGGGCTGCACGCAGTAGCTGAGCGACATGCCCCAGCGGCTGCCGTCGCCGAGCAGCGCCTCGAAGCGCGGCGTGTCCTGCGGCGTGCTGATGACGAGCACGTCGCGGATACCGGCCAGCATCAGCGTCGACAGCGGGTAGTAGACCATCGGCTTGTCGTAGACGGGCAGCAGCTGCTTGCTGATCGCCAGCGTGGCCGGGTGCAGCCGGGTGCCGGAGCCGCCGGCGAGGATGATGCCTTTGCGTTGCATGGAAGGGGTCTCGGTTCAGCGGCCCAGCACTTCGGTCAGCATGCGCTCGACGCCGGTCTGCCAGGCTGGCAGCCTCAGTCCGAATGCCTGCTGAAGCTTGTCGGTGCACAGCCGCGAGTTCAGCGGGCGGCGGGCCGGAGTCGGGTAGGCGCTGGTCGGAATCGACATGATGGCATCGGGCGCCACCTTCACCGGCAGCCCGGCCGCACGCGCCCATTCGATGACGAAGCGCGCATAGCCGTGCCAGCTTGTCTGGCCGCCGGCCGCGCAATGGTAGATGCCCGAAAGCTGCGGCTGCTCGACCGCGCGGCGCAGCGCATGGGCGGTCACGTCGGCGAGCAACTCGGCACCGGTCGGCGCGCCGACCTGGTCGTCGATGACGTTGAGCACGTCGCGCTCTGCCGCCAGGCGCAGCATCGTGCGCGCGAAGTTGCCGCCGCGCGCGGCGTAGACCCAGCTCGTGCGCAGGATCAGGTGCTGGCAGCCGCTGTCGCGGATGAGCTGCTCGCCTTCGAGCTTGCCGCGGCCGTAGGCGCTCAACGGGCCGGTCGGCGCGTCTTCGCGGCGCGGTTCGTCGCCCGAACCGTCGAAGACGTAGTCGCTGCTGTAGTGCACGAGCCAGGCGCCGAGGGCCGCCGCTTCGCGTGCCAGCACGCCGGGCGCGGTGGCGTTGATCGCGCGCGCGATCTCGGGCTCGCTCTCGGCCTTGTCGACGGCGGTGTGGGCGGCGGCATTGACGATGACGTCGGGCTTGCTGGCCTGCACCAGCGCGATCAGCGCTTCGGGCTGCGTGAAGTCGACCCGCATCGGGGTGTCGATCAATTCACCCAGCGGCGCCAGCGAGCGCTGCAGCTCCCAGCCGACCTGGCCGTTCTTGCCCAGCAGCAGGATTCTCATCAGCGCGTTTCGTAGTTCCGCGCCACCCAGTCGCGATAGCCGCCGCTCTGCACGTTGGCCACCCAGGCGGCATTCGCCAGGTACCACTGCACGGTCTTGCGGATGCCGGTCTCGAAGGTCTCGGCCGGCCGCCAGCCGAGCTCGCGCTCGATCTTGCGGGCGTCGATCGCATAGCGGCGGTCGTGGCCCGGGCGGTCGGTGACGTGCGTGATCAGCCGGGTGTACGGGCCTTCCGCGCTCGGCCGCAGTTCGTCGAGCAAGGCGCAGACGGTGTGCACGATGTCGCGGTTGGGCTTCTCGTTCCAGCCGCCGATGTTGTAGGTCTCGCCGATGCGGCCGCGCGCCAGCACTTCGCGGATCGCGCTGCAGTGGTCGCCGACATACAGCCAGTCGCGTACCTGCAGGCCGTCGCCGTAGATCGGCAGCGGCTTGCCGGCCAGCGCGTTGACGATCATCAGCGGGATCAGCTTCTCGGGGAAGTGGTACGGCCCGTAGTTGTTGCTGCAGTTGGTCGTGACCACCGGCAGCCCGTAGGTGTGGTGCCAGGCGCGCACGAGGTGGTCGCTCGCCGCCTTGCTGGCCGAGTACGGGCTGTTCGGCTCGTAGGGGTGGGTCTCGGTGAACGCCGGCGCGTCGGCGGCCAGGCTGCCGTAGACCTCGTCGGTGCTGACGTGGTGGAAGCGGAAGGCCGCCTTCGCGTCGGCCTCGAGCCGGCTCCAGTGCGCGCGCACCGCTTCGAGCAAGGTGAACGTGCCTTCGACGTTGGTCTTGATGAAAGCGCCCGGGCCGTGGATGCTGCGGTCGACGTGGCTTTCGGCGGCGAAATGGAGCACCGCGCGCGGCCGGTGTTCGGCCAGCAGCCTGTCGAGCAAGGCCCGGTCGGCGATGTCGCCCTGCACGAAGACATGGCGTGCATCGCCTTGCAGCGAGGCCAGGTTCTGCAGGTTGCCGGCGTAGGTGAGGGCGTCGAGGTTCAGCACCGGCTCGTCGCAAGCGCTCAGCCAGTCGAGCACGAAATTACTGCCGATGAAGCCAGCGCCGCCGGTGATCAGAATCACTTGGCAGGCACCCGGCCGTAGGTGTCTTCGAAGCGCACGATGTCGTCTTCGCCGAGGTAGCTGCCCGACTGCACCTCGATGATCTCCAGCGGCACCTTGCCGGGGTTGGCCAGGCGGTGGGTCTGGCCGAGCGGGATGTAGGTGCTCTGGTTCTCGGTCAGCATGATGACCTTGTCGCCATTGGTCACTTCGGCGGTGCCGCTGACGACGATCCAGTGCTCGGCGCGGTGGTGGTGCATCTGCAGGCTGAGCGATGCGCCGGGCTTGACCATGATCCGCTTGACCTGGTGGCGCGGGCCGTTGTCGATGCTGTCGTACCAGCCCCAAGGTCGGTGCACCTTGCGGTGCAGCGCGTGTTCGCCGCGCTGTTCGGCGCCGAGCTGGGTGACGATTTTCTTCACGTCCTGGCTGCGTTCGCGGTCGGCGACCAGAACCGCATCGGGCGTCTCGATGACGATCACGTCGTCGAGGCCGACCACGCTGACCAGGCGGCTGGTCGCATGGACCATCGTATTGCGGCTGTCGCTGATGATCGCGTCGCCGACGCTGGCGTTGCCGGCGGCGTCTTTCGGCGCCACCTGCCAGACGGCTTCCCAGGCGCCGAGGTCGTTCCAGCCGGCCGCAAGTTCGACCATCCGGATGTCGATGTCGCCGCTGCCCGGGCACTGCTCCATCACCGCGTAGTCGATCGATTCCGACGGTACCAAGGCGAACTCGGCCTTGCCCGGGCGAATGAATGTAGCGTCGATGGCGCGCACCGCCCAGGCCGCGCGGCAGGCCGCTGCGATGTCGGGGCGGAAGCGTTCGAGCGCGGCCATCCAGACGCTGGCCTTCAGCACGAACATGCCGGCGTTCCAGAAGTAGCCGCCGGCTGCGAGATAGGTTTCGGCGGTCGCGAGGTCGGGCTTCTCGACGAACTGCGCGACCAGCAAGGCGCCGGGCGCGGTCTCGGTGCGGATGTAGCCGTAGCCGATTTCGGGCCGGTCGGGGGCGATGCCGAGGATCGCGATGGCGCCTTCGGCGGCTAGCCGCACCGCACGCTGCAGCGCCAGCGTGAAGGCGGGCTCATCGGTCACCGTCTGGTCGGCCGGGGTGACGACGAGCACCGGGTCGCCGCCGGCCTCGAGCGCCTGCAGCGCGGCCAGGGTCATCGCCGGCGCGGTGTTGCGGCCGATCGGCTCGAGCAGCACCGCGGCCGGCTCGACCTTCAGCGCGCGCAGTTGGTCGAGCACGAGGAAGCGGTGGTCGTCGTTGCCGACGATCACCGGCGCTGCAACCTTGATGCCGTCGCCGGCCAGGCCTTGCAGCCTGGATGCGGCTTGCTGGAACAGACTGGTCTTGCCCGACAGCACGAGGAACTGCTTCGGGTAGCCGGCGCGCGACAGCGGCCACAGCCGGGTGCCGGAACCGCCGGCCATGATGACGGGTTGGACTGCGATGCTCATGTCTGGAAACCGTTGGGGTTGAGTGACTGCCAGCGCCAGCTGTCGGCGCACATGCGATCGAGGTCGAAGCGCGCGCTCCAGCCGAGCAAGTCGCGTGCAAGGGCGGGGTCGGCGTAACACGCCGCTACATCTCCGGCGCGGCGCGGCATCACGGTGTGCGGTACGGCGCGGCCGCTGGCTCGGGCATAGGCCTTCACCACGTCGAGCACGCTGTAGCCGCGGCCGGTGCCGAGGTTGACGGTGATCGAGCCGGGCCGGTCGAACAGGTGGCGCAAGGCCGCGACATGGCCTTCGGCGAGGTCGTCGACGTGGATGTAGTCGCGCACGCCGGTGCCGTCGGGGGTGGCGTAGTCGTCGCCGAAGACCAGCAGTTGCGGGCGGCGGCCGACGGCGACTTGCGCCACGTACGGCATCAGGTTGTTCGGCGTGCCGCGCGGGTCTTCGCCGATACGGCCGCTCTCGTGCGCGCCGACCGGGTTGAAGTAGCGCAGGCAGGCGGTCTGCCAGGCCGGGTCGGCCACGCCGAGGTCGCGCAGGATGGCTTCGCCGGCCAGTTTGGTCTGGCCGTAAGGGTTGGTCGCCGACAACGGCGCGTCTTCGCGGATCGGCAAGGTCTGCGGGTCGCCGTAGACGGTGGCGCTGGAGCTGAAGACGAAGCGCTTGACGCCGTGCCGCTGCATCGCCTGGCAAACCGTGAGCAGGCCGCCGACGTTGTTGGTGTAGTACTCGAGCGGCTTCTGCACCGATTCGCCGACCGCTTTCAGCGCCGCGAAGTGCACGGTGGCGTCGATGCGGTGGCGCTGGAACAGCGCTTCGACCGCCGCCGCGTCGCAGACGCTGGCGCGCACGAAGACCGGCTCGCTGCCGCTCAGTTCGCGCAGCCGGTTCAGGACTTCGGGCGAGCTGTTGGAGAAGTCGTCGACGCCGACGACGTCGAAGCCGGCCGCCTGCAAGGCCAGCCAGGTGTGCGATGCGATGTAGCCGGTGGCACCGGTCAGCAGGATCGTCGGCATCACGGCATCACAACTGGAGCTGGAACTGGCCGTAGCAGCTCAGTGTCGTATCGCTCAGGTTGGACGACAGCGGCAGCTCGCCGCGGCGCTGGTCACGCGTCGCGTCGCATCCCACCGTCACGCTGCGCAGCGGTACCCAGATCGCGCCAAGCCCGAAATTCGTGCTGTGGTCGCTGCCGGTCAGCTGACTGTCGACGCCCGGGATCGCTGGCAGCGTGCGCGCCAGCGAGCGACGCGAATAGCCGATCGTGGCGTTGAGGCCGATCTTCGCCGTCGCCTCGTAGTCGGCGCGAATGCGCACTGCCGTCGTCAGCCGGCTGTAGTCGACCGTCGCGTTCGAAACCGCGCTATCGAAGAAGTACGAATCCTGGCCCGGGTCGCGCGACAGCCGGGTGTCGAACTTCAGCTTGCCGGTCGGTTGCCAGTTCCACTTCAGCAGGCCGGTGACCCCGGAGAAATCGCGCTGGGTGGCCAGGTCGTAGCGGGTTCGGCCCAGGCTCAGGCGCGCAGCGACGCTGCTAGCGCCCGAGGGTTCGATGTAGCCGGTGAAGTCGATGTCCTGGCGGTCGAACTGGTCGCCGGTGTAGCTGCCGTCGGCCTGCGGGAAGAAGCTCGGGTACTTGCCTTTCGTGTCGCGCACCGCCACCCCCAGCGAGGTGGCGCCGCGGGGCCGGTAGCGGCCGCCGAGCGAGACGCTGTTCTGGCTGAACTCGCGGCTCTTGTACTCGACGGCGGAGTAGTCCACGCTGCGCCAGCCGACGATGGCTTCGGCCGTCCACGCGGTGACGACGCCGATCCGGAAGCTGGCGTCGACCTGCTGCGTGGTCTCCAGGTTCTTCTTCGTGACGATGCCGATCTGCTCGGTGTTGAAGTGCGCCAGGCTGCGGTTGGCGCTGGCCTTCAGGTTGCCGGAGATGTGCTCGACGGTTTCCCAGTCCGCACCCGCGGTCAGCGAATAACTCTGGTTGTTGTAGACGTCGTTGTTCGACAGCCGGTTCTCGCGCAAGGCGACGTTGCCGAAGACCCGCTGGCGGCCGATCGGCTGGTCCAGCCCGGCCAGCAGCGAGGTCGACGAGATCGTGTCCGCCTTGCTGAAGCCCGCCGGCGGCTCCTGCGTGTCGCTCAGGCGCAGCAGGTTCGAGTCGCGGGTGAAGGACTGGGACGCGCCGATGTAGTACGGGGTCGTCTCGGCTTGCGCCACAGTCGCCAGGCTGCCGGCCAGCAGGAGGGTCGGTAGTCGATGTCGGTTCATGGTTCGAAATCCCTGTGTCGGCGTACTACGCACCCTTCAGTACGCGTTGCGGTCGAAGAACACCAGCTTGACGGTCCGGGCGATGATCTGCAGATCCAGCCCCAGCGACCAGTTGCG
>Ga0307513_10008379_pt1 | contig 13238 bp, 7 predicted proteins | sample 15_EM_MG_FD_202174 | JGI IMG/M metagenome (GOLD analysis project Ga0307513, IMG submission 202174) | Populus trichocarpa ectomycorrhiza microbial communities from riparian zone in the Pacific Northwest, United States - 15_EM | ecosystem: Host-associated > Plants > Roots > Unclassified | place...
TTTTAATCCCATTTCTTGAGAACAACAACAATAGCAATTATAGATATTGTTTGAGAGTATAGTATTAGTTATTTTTTAAAGTATTTTCATCCTAAAATATATCAAAATAATATTTTTTAAAAAATTATTTATAATATCAATATTTCAAAATGATTTGAAAATATTTGAAAATAATTTATTTTTTTAAATATTTTTAAAATAAAAAATAAACAGGTAATAAAAGAAAAAAAGAGGGACGGTGTGGTTGTTCGGTCGAGGTAATTGTCATGAAAAATGTTAGTGCTAGCGTGCAGTAAAACACTTTTTTCTCCTTTCGTGTACTCTAACCAGTATTCTCTCTGCTTCCGTTTGGATTTCAACAAGATTTAAAACAACTAAAGAAAAAATCAACTGAAACAGATTATATACACCAGATTGTTTCTGATTTGAATTATACCATCCACCCTTCACACCATTGCTGAATTTCAAGACAATTTAAGTAGCATCCAAACAAGTAACATCGCTTTTATTAATTTGCTTCATAAAATGGAAAAAATAAAATCTTAAACGATCTGAAGGGCCAAAATTAAGAAAATAAAACATCATGTAAGGAGGAAGGACCTCAACAAATCATCCACCGAGAAGATCTAACATGTAAGAAGTTATAAATTCAATTGTCTCGTTGTTTTTTTTTACAAGGAAAATTCACACTTCACATGCCTCTCTCTGACTTTCAAATTTTTTATATACCGCTTTTAAGATGACAAGTTTGGAAGTGTCTATAGAAGTAGCAAGTTATTAAACTAATAATTGTTTTTAAAATATTTTTTTATTTGAAAATATATTTAAATAATATATTTTTTTAAATTTATTTCTTATATCTATCTAAAAACACTATTTTTTTTCATTTTTAAAAAAAAACGCTGTCCTAAATCCTTGTTTAATTATTTCTCTGCATCTTTTCTTGTTTTTAGGACTGTTTAAGAGTGTGCAGTTGTTTTTCAAAGTGTTTTTAATGTCGAAATATATTAAAATAATATATTTTTTATTTTTTAAAAATTATAATATATATATAAAATTTAGCAAAATTAAAAAAAATTTGAATTCTAACGCTTCCTTGGTTGTAGCTTGTTACCGCGGGCTTTTTGATGTACCGGGTCTTGGCCCTTGTATGCACTTATTCCAGCCCTTCGGCCACCCATCAAAACACAGTGCTCCAGAAAAGAAAAGGAAAAAAAAAAAGACGCGTCGTCCAGAGGAGAAGAATTCCTTATTTAAATTGGTTCCGGAGGCGGGGGGATGAAAAATAAAAGCGCACGAAGAAGGCAGTAACGGAAAGAGAGGGACAGTAGGGTTTGAGTAAAAGCCATGGCTATCGAATGCCTCGTCCTCGGTATTTCTCTTGAAACAAAAGATCCTTACAAGACCTATGTTTTATATATTTACATAAATAATTGTTTGTTTTGAACAAGGAAGGTGCTGGGCAGGAAGTTGGGAAAAGCTGTGTTGTAGTCACAATCAACGGCAAACGGATAATGTTCGATTGTGGAATGCACATGGGCTATGATGATCATCGTCGCTACCCTGACTTCTCTCTCATCTCTAAATCCAGAGATTTTGACCGTTCCCTCGACTGCGTCATCATCACTCACTTGTATACAAAATCATACTTAATACCTCTCTTAATCGCTTTTTTTTTCGTGTTAATTTTCTTTGGCTGAATGCAGTCATCTGGATCATGTCGGTGCTCTTCCTTACTTCACTGAAGTTTGTGGTTATAATGGACCTATTTACATGACGGTAATCTGGTCGATAAAATGCTTAGCTGAACTATATATCTATTAGCTAATCAAGATAAATTAATGATGTTGTTTATATATATTGATGCAGTATCCTACAAAGGCACTAGCTCCTTTGATGTTGGAGGATTTTAGGAAAGTGTTGGTTGATAGAAGGGGTGAGGAAGAGCAATTTACTTCTCTTCATATTTCACAATGCATGGAAAAAGGTAAATCTAATATTTTTCTCTCTACCGTGCTGCTTCCTATTCTATCTGATTTTGAAATTTACTGCAATAAAAAATAAATAGAAATGGTGTTTATGATCAAGTCATTTTTTTCTTTTTTTGGTTTTCTTTAATGCAGTCATAGCAGTGGATCTGAAGCAGACTGTGCAGGTTGATGATGATCTTCAGATCCGTGCCTATTATGCTGGACATGTAAGATTTTTTTACTTCAAGTTGTAGTAGCAGTATGTATTCATTTGACAGCAATTTTTGCATATATTAATAGAATTAGTACATGTTTCATGCCCTTTGACGTTTAGTACTCAATCAATTGCACGTGTGTTTACGGAATTGATAAAAGAATTTGCAGTTCAGGGTTTCATATTAAATATTTTTCGTGATGTTCATTTATATATTTTTAGCTGATATTAATTGGCCGAACTGAAACATAAATTTCCTTGCTAGGCTACCGCAAAACATTTCAGATTCTGTGCATGACATGCTAGAAAATAACTTTTATTTGAGAATTTTTCTTGTAACTGGTATTATTGCAAGTATCAGGAGCTTTCCAGGAAGCTGGAATTCTGATCACAAATCTAAGAACATTCTCCAAAAAAAATAAAAAATTAGAGTTCCAGAACCAAAATGCACTGAGCTAATCTCTAGTACTGGCTATCTTGACGGATGCTATTGTATTTTTGTCAAGCTTCAAGCCCAAAGATGTAAAGCTTTTTTTTTTTTTCTAGTTTGGGAATGCACAAGCATATATAAGAATAAAAACCGGGGTTATGCCTTATCTTTCAGTGGTAGGAAAGAAAAATGGTAGCAGTCTTGGTTATTTTTTTGTAAAAGAAGTGATGTGACCCAGCTGAAAGATGTATTTCTCTGAACTTTCTGGAGCTTAAATGGCCAAAGAAAAATAGAGCAGGGATGAGGGAGCATGTGCAAGTAAACACGAGAAGAAGAGAAATCATATCAGTGTTGTACATGCTTTTCCAATATCTGATATAATAGGCCTCAAAACACCTTCGTTTTGCAACACTGGGATGCAGATTTGAATATCGGTTCTATAACTCACCTTCATATTGCTTCTTTTGTCAGGTTAAATGCTTGATATGTTTATGGAAAACTTCTGGATTAGTTGGTCTGGATAAAGCCATATAGAAGGTTTGATTTTATGATAAAATTAGCTTGAGGTTTAGTGGTGCTTATGCATTAAAAACAATTGAACAAACAATTGTCTAATAATGAATTAGTGGATACTTGTGACCTTTTCCCTTTCATATGCTTGTTAGAGGCAGGTCTGATATGGGCAAATACCCATTACCTGCACCACATCATGTGCACCCTAACATCCTAAAATTTCCAAAGGGCATTAAAATTCTGACTATAAAATCTCCCTCTTTTTTTCCAATTTGTTTTTGTTTTTTGGGGTCTGTTTCATTTTAATGATTTGAGTTTAATTTATCTTCTTTCATTGTGCTTTCAAGGTTCTTGGAGCTGCAATGTTTTATGCAAAGGTGGGAGACAGTGCTATGGTGTACACAGGAGACTATAATATGACCCCAGATAGACATCTGGGAGCAGCTCAAATTGATCGACTTGAACTAGACCTCCTTATAACAGAGTATGGACATTTAAATATGTTTGTACATATTTAAATACATATGAATCTGCTTGTATATAACCTTTACATGAAGCCATAGAACAAGTTTATGTTTACACATTAGTATTCTGTTAATTGATTCTAGCATTATTCATTGATTCATGGTTTCTCATAGTCCACATTAATCAGTAATTTGCATCAGGAATTTTAATTCTTTGAAGTATGCAAAAAGAACAATGGTGACAACTGACGTTTCACACTGCCAATTTCAATTGGGTGATTGACAATTAGAGTCTTAGGAGTGGTCACTTCATGTAAATTGCTGAAGACTAGATTTCTTCCATGTTACCTTTCCCAAGAACCTGCTTTGTCATGGGAAACACTCCAGATTTGCAAGTATACACATAATTACCTCTCCCAAGAGCTTGCTATGTCATGGGAAACACTCCAGATTTGCAAATATATGCATAATTTATGATGTGCATCATGCAAAATGCTGGAGGTTGAGATTGCTTTTCGATTACCCTTCCCAAGACTCTTTTTTGGCTTGCCAACACTGCAAATGTATAGTTATTATGCATTAGTGCTCTAAATTACAACTTGAGTATAGATATCATCACTGTTTTCCTTCACAGTGCATTTGGCAACAATTAGGATGGTTGACCTTTGTTTTTGAGATTAAGGCCACCCGCTAAGGATTCTGATTTCTATCAGTGCTAGTTTTTCCTCTTTCATTGTTATCTGAGAAAGAAAACATAATTAATTGCCCATGTTATCTTGGTGGATTTTCAATCACTCTAAATAGCTCTGATATATTTGGATGAAACTGGTTTCTTATAATTTGTGATTTCTTTCCTTTTCTTTTGATGGAATATCTTAAATCCAATGTATTTGTCGAAACATTGTAGTGTTTGGGTGTTGTTTCCAATTGACAAGCTACTACAGTTATAATGTCGTAGCATAACTAATCTACCTTGCATTGATACTTTTTGAAGACCTTGTTTACAAAATTGGATTTGCTTCTGCTGAAGGTTTAATTTTTACTTCCCTGATAAATTCTTCTCACAGGTCTACATATGCAACAACTATCCGGGATTCAAAGTATGCTCGAGAAAGGGAATTTCTCAAGGCTGTATGTTTAACAACCTGTCCATTTCTGTATTATGCATGCTTTTCTCTTATCTCAGTGAATTAGGTCACTGTGCTTTTACTTTCCAATTCTCTCCATTATTTGTGTCTTTTCTGTCACATGTTTCATGAGCATTATATTGATATCTCAATGGAAATTAGTCAACTAAAGTTGCAGGAAGCTTCTTTTGCTGCTTACTTTTATTCATTGCCAAAAAGCTTGATGATACTTTCTCAAAAGACTGGATATAAATTCATAAATTTGGCACACTGGTTATTTGTCAGCTCCATGGATTACATAATGAGACAATTCCTGTCTATGTTGGAGGACAGGCGTACCTTAGTCAAATTTTAATGTTAGTTTTAACTTGTATTGTTGGCAGTCTAGAACCAGAGACCAGTGTCTCAAACAATCATAATTATGGTGTTAGATTCAGATACAGCTTCTGTCACATGTCATGTTAACATAGGTGTCATCCAAGTTTTTTCCTATCATTTTTTCCTGTTTCTTTTCACCCTTGTCTAGCCTTATTAAATATGGGATACTTGAAGAAAAAACAATCATACCTTACAGTGTTTTAATTACTTATTGAACACTTTAGAGGCCCTTGGCATGGAAAAGAATTCTCAATGGCTGTAGGATTACAGAACCACAATGTCATTCTTTGTGGCTCTTCATTGTCGAATGATGCTTTTCTTTTAAAATGCATATGTACACGACTTACTAAAATTCACTGTTTCTACTGTAAATGATAGTTTTTTAAGAATGCATACATCTAGGAATTCAAGTTTTGTTGCTTCTTGTACGCTATTGACCTGTATTAAGCATCGTTGCTTTCTTCTATGAGGGAATGTCATGTATTGTTATTTATATTTCCAAGTTTTTGAATTTAGAAACTTTCTTTTTATCTCTCTACAATAATAATAGTGATGCGTGTCTTGGATAATTAATCAATGTAGGTCCATGAATGTGTTGCTGGAGGAGGAAAGGTGCTTATTCCTACATTTGCGCTTGGAAGAGCTCAGGTATTCGCTGCAAGATTGTTCTTTTTTTTTCACTTTGAATCTAATCTGCCTTAATTTGGATTGGTTTATGGTTTAATTTTTTGTGAAAGTTTTAATTGTTATGGAACAATAGACACATTTTAATGATGCCATAATATTATATCTGACTCCTTTCAGTTTTGTGGCCATTCGTGATTTGTGAAAATCCCAACCGATTAAATCTGGTTGGTTCACTAAATTGGAAGCAAAACGTAGACTTTCACAGCATCATCCTTGTTTTGCACACATCTGAGCTGCATTTCTGGTCTATTGTGATTCAACCAAACTAGTTATTGCTTCAATTTGGTGCTGTCCAGATTGAAAACATATATCATATGGTTGGTAGACAACAAAGTAAATGCAGCAGTTTCCTAAATGTCTATAAGAATTGTACCTATATATTTCATTTGATTATTCTCTTGCACTTTATACCATTGAGATGGTGGTGCTTGTATAGTTGAATTAGGGATTTGGGTTTGGCAGGGTTAGTATGTTGGTGATGGAAATGAATTTGTTATACACTCTATGTTGAATTGGCCTTTTTTTCCCATATTTTTTTGATGTTGCGGTTAGTTTAAAGATTTTGAATAAGAGAATTCTCTTAGATGGTGGCGATGGTGATAGTAGTGATAGCTCATTGAGAGTGAATAGATTCTGTAGTTCTTCTGTTTTCTTAAGGAAAGGTGCCACTATTCTGAAGTTTTACATAGTACCAAAACATCTCATTTCTTACAGGGGTAATATATAAGTGCTTACAATATGCACTGTAAAGGGGATGAACTCTAAAAAAGGAGGCACCTTGCATTTTTAGAAGCAGGGAAAGGTAGAAAGGTGGGCATTTGTTTTGTTTTGTTTTTTTGGTATATGACCCACCTACATTCCTCAAAGGGAATTTGATATTTCAGATTCAAAATGCTCACCTCTTGCAGTGTACGCTTGTCCTTTTATTCTTATATTAGATGATGCATCATAAAATTTAGTGACATTATAATTTTGGCAGGGGAGATGCGCTGTTTTTTTTCTTTCTTTGACTAGATAAGCATATTTTTCATATTGTGTGTGATTTTACTAGTTAGAGATGTATCCTTTGTGAACACTTCATTGATGTTGGGTGTTATATGCCTTGATGGTGTTGCAGTATCGAGTCTTATAGAATGCCTTAGCATCCTTTGTTGACAGTCTTATTGACTTGTGAATAGGAACTCTGTATATTGTTGGATGACTACTGGGAGCGTATGAATCTAAAGGTTCCTATATACTTCTCAGCTGGTATGATTAAGCTATTATTTCTTCCTGTTACATGGTTAAACATGTTACTTGGTCAAATAATGTATTCTTAATTACTAAAAAATGACGTCCTATTTTCTTCTGTTCCATAGTGACTGCCCATTTGCAAAATCGATGTTAGATCTGTTGAATATTTTACATAACTGTCTATCATCAAAAGATAGAATTTTGTTTCCTCTTACAAGTTGAAGTTAGGCATAACCAAATAAAAAGAAAAGATAATGCCAATGCATTGATCATTGTCTCAAAATGTTGATGTTTTCCAAGAGGAAAAACGCTTTGAAATGGAGAAGCTTTATCTAGGGGATGCATGGATCTGACATTACAATTATCTGGGGTTTGATATTGCAAGAGCATCATCATCGGAGGTTTTCTTTTTAGATACAAAGGAAAATTCAGTTACTGAGGTTGTTTACATGGCTGCCCATCCTTGTTTAGAGCTGGGAAAACTGCAAACAGACTTTGCCTAATGGCAGAAAATATTCTCGTAATGTTTTCTCTTTCTGGTGTAGCATTGCATCTGTAAAAAAAAATTTATCACTGTGCATGCATTAATTTTTTTTTTTAAAGAAATTTCTTTTGGCAAATCATTTTGGAATCTCCTGTTAATTCTTCTCATTCTTTTAGAGATTTATTTGGATACTGTTGATAACTTAAATAGTTCTCCCAAGTGTGTCACCACTGCACTCATATGGATTTTACAGATTCAAACTACAGATTTCGAGTTTTACATTTCAGGTTTGACCATTCAAGCAAATCTGTATTATAAAATACTTATCAGCTGGACCAGCCAGAAGGTCAAGGAGACATATGCTACACGGAATGCATTTGATTTTAAACATGGTAATTCAAGTGGTTAGCTCATTAACATCATCATGTGTCTTTAGGGTTACAGTTATAGAATTTTCTGGCATAATAAGATTGATAAATTTTTTAATCTCAATGAATAAGTAATTCTGATATATAGTTGCCTCTTTTAAGGAGAGGGATCTCAATTGGTTGCAAAGGAAAAAACAAATGATAACTATGGAACAAAATATGTTTGAATGTTTATTGGGTAATAAGCCCACAGAGGCAGGCATTTATGTCATATCATGTGGCTATCATTTCTTTATTCTACCTCCTGCTACTGCTCTCGCTCTGTTTTTCAGTAAATCAAGCTGATTTTGGTGAAAAAAACAAGTGAACAATAACTGAGGATCTTCCCTGGCTCCCACTACTAGCTTAGTTGTTTGATTCATTTTATGACATAAACCACATGATGCTTCATGAAATAATTTTTTAAATCAATTATTAGTAGACTTGAATGATGTTGTATAATTTAATTGCTCTGCTTCCCATATCAATGAATGTCTTCAAGTCAAATCTAACATTGTTGGTGCTTTTGTCCAAGCATTTTGCCCTCACGCTTGTATTTTAGGCTACCTATAGGGCTATTTTTTTGTAAGGATATTGCTAAAAAAAATGGAGCTTTTAGCTCTAACTTTTCATATTCCCATCAGTCTGTGATAATGATGTGTACACAAGATAATCAGGTTCTTTTGTGGCATCTCTTGTTTGTAAGGCACTCAATGTCATAATTACTGCATCTTCCAAAATGTGGAGTCATTTGTTTATTCCACGTGCTTGGTATCAGAAATATAGGTGCCTTTAGTTCCTGTGGAATCCAGTTTGCTATTCTTGTTACACAACTGGTTATGATTTGCTTCCTGTTTTCCTCTATTATGGATCAGTTTTCTTTTTAATATTTCAAATTTAATCAGAGCTTTTATCTTTCTTCTGTGACGGTGGAAACAGGTATTTTCTTACCACGTAGTGTTTTGTGGAATTTTTTTGGCTACTAACTATATTTTATTTTTCATTATAAAGGATTCCTTCTTTGATCAATTGATTTCATCTCTTTATTAGGGTTTAAAGAGTATCATGTTGAACTGAGTAATTTTGAATATTGAATGAAGCAATTTTCCTGCTCATATGAATCATATAATGATTGATATTAATTATATGTGATTGCATTAACTTTGCTTCCTTTCCAGCAAATCCTATTTTTAACTCTTAATGTTTGGATGCTGCAGTTCACAATTTTGATCGTTCTCTGATAAATGCTCCTGGACCTTGTGTTCTCTTTGCAACACCTGGGATGATTAGTGGTGGATTTTCACTTGAGGTTTTTAAACAATGGGCTCCTTGTGAAATGAATCTTATAACATTGCCTGGGTATTAATTTTGTTACCTTCTCCTTTTATTGAGCATATAAGGATTCATGACGCATATCTCATCAGTAGGAACCAGGAAACCCACAGTTCCCAATCATGACATCTTATATACTTGTCAAAAAACAAAATATAATGACCTTGCATATAAATTCTAACCTACCATTCGACACATATCACCTCAAAAAAAGAATGTTTTAAATTCAAAAGAAAGAAATTTAGAACCTGTCCATCAATTGCTCATCACCGGAATGCAAATTTAAAGGATTCCGTCGCCATTCATCATATATTTCATCTTCACTCTCCTGAAATTATTCATTTTTTGGGGGGAGCACAGAATGTGCAAGTAAGATATTGCACATTTCTTCATGTTGGTTGTGTATTTTTCTATATCTGCGTTTCTTTTTCTATTCTAGACTTTGAATAAAATAAATGCTGGATATGACCATGCATAGATTGTTCGATGTATATTGTATTTCTTAACTGAAATGTGAATTTCATCTCTGTACAAACCTTAAATAAACGATAAATTTACAACCATCTTTTCCTAATTTATTGTGCTCTGTTTGCAGATATTGTGTGGCTGGAACTGTAGGACATAAATTGATGTCGGGTAAACCTACTAAAATTAATTTGGACAAGGACACCCAGATTGATGTGCGATGCCAGGTGCATATTGATCTCCCACCCCTTGTTTACCATCATTTCCACCTTCTTTCTCATTTTATTATTCTTTTGATAAAAAGAGTAGGATTTTAACTCAAGATGTTGCTTTCCCTGTCTTTGGGAGAGTACCAATGGGCTAAATACCCTTGGTTTCATAAGTAGTATCTTATGAATTTCCTGGGATATGAATTATTCACAACTGATAAGACAATATGTATTCACCTAAGACTATGAAAGAATTCTTCATCAGCTATTGCCATGAAAAGTATAATTGAGTTTGCTTACCAGGGATGATAGAAAGTGCAGGTCATTGACTCATTGAGGTGTGATGATGTTGTCACCTGTGCAGCTGAGCCTGAACACATTTATTGAATCCTTGCATTATAATAGATGTTGGCTAAAAAAAATATATAATCTTTTTGCTTCAGAGAATTTTGGCACTATATAATTTGACTGGTCCATAACTGCCATTAATCCTGTTCTGGAGGTTAGAGCCTGGGGATCTAGGATTGTTGTGTCCTGAACACACATGACCAGAAGTTTAAATGTCTTATTTGCAAAGATGAAGCTTGACTGATCTTTCTTTACTCCCTAGATTATCCAGCTTCTGTAAGAGAGAACACTTCTCTATATTTTTCACTGGCCATTTGCACAGTTTTTGCTGTTTTTTGTTTTTTGTTTTTATGTGGTTATTTTACATAAACTAATTGAAACAAGAGAACTAACTAATCTTGTTTTGGTTTCACCCATTCATATTGCATCATCAAGCTGTAATGATTAGAATCTTACACAGTTCTATGGGGTCGCATCTATGTAAACTGTGTTTGGAATATAGACAAGTAGTACAGAAAAAGTTGGGCTGGCCTTGAATTTTATCTCAGGATGGTTTTGTTGCAAGTTCTATATGCCCGTATCAGTTATAGACAACTGGGCAAATTAATGTATGCCAGGAACATGGTGCTACCCAGTGCTTTTCTATTTATTTGGAGTTCTGTAGAATTAATCATATGTGAAATTTAGTATACAGTACCCTGTATGGTTTGCAACTCATGCTAGTGCTTTATTGAATATGGAATCTGAAAGCAGGGTGCTCCCACCATTTGAGGCGTTTTATCTTCTCCTCGAGTGGGATAGATTGCTTGCTCTCCCTGAAAAACTAGATTTCTTTTCCCCCACCTCAAATGGGATAGATTGCTTGCTCTCTCTGAAACTAAATTTTTAACACCCCCCTTCTCTGTATGTGTGCATGGAGAACACCTGTGCCTTTGTGATTTTGGGAGAGCTTAAATGATTTTGTCTATTAATTTGTCTATTCATTTTTATAGCAGTCCTGACTATTTGGTTGTATTACCAGATTCACCAATTGTCTTTCAGTCCTCATACAGACAGCAAAGGAATCATGGATCTTACCAAATTTCTCTCGCCTAGGAATGTGATATTGGTACATGGTGAGAAGCCTAAAATGGTTTCTCTTAAAGAAAGAATACAGACCGAACTGAGAATTCCCTGTTATCTTCCCGCCAATTGTGATGCTGTGCACATTCCTTCGACTATCTATGTGAAAGCACATGCCTCAAACACATTTATCCGCAGTTGCTTGAATCCTAATTTCAGGTTCTTAAAAAGAAGTAAAGAAGACAATTCTGATCAAGTTTTAAGAAACACAAATCCCACTGCCCCACTGCAGGTAAATGATGAAAGAGTTGCTGAAGGGATCTTGATTATGGAAAAAGGCAAAAAAGCAAGGGTTGTACACCAAGATGATCTACTGCTCATGTTGAGACAGAAGAAGCACGACGTTCAGTTTGCGTATTGTTGTGCTGCACAACTTGACAACTTGGAAGAGACTAGAAACAGAGATGATGCGCTTGGTCTTTCCGACAAGTGCTCTAGTCTCCAGCTATTGTTTAAAGAACTTTCAAATTATTTTTCTGGAGTAAACATCGAAGATCTTGGGGAACATCTTCAAGTGGAGTCATTTCATGTGTCTGTCTGTTTGAAGGACAACTGCCCATACAGAATAATTGATAATTCTCAAAAAGAAGCAGTGACAGTATATTTTTGCTGCAGTTGGTCTGCAGCAGATGAAAAGCTTGCCTGGGAGATCATTTCAGCCATGGAAAGATTCAATTTAATTGACAATTTACCATGCAGAAATTCCATTTCAAGTACAAATTGATAGGTGTGCTGCCCAGTTGCACATCCATTTACTCAAGAACTCCGTGAACTGTGTATCTTGAAGAGTCTCAATCCTGATCCTGTTGTGCAACATTTCATGACTTATCTGACAGAGGAGTTGGCTGTTTTTTTCTGATCCAAGAGCTAGTTTTTTCCAGCTCTCCACTTTACTGGAATAGGGGTATTATATGAGCTGAGACTTTTGAAGCATACCAATTTCCACCCCATCCTGATATGGAATTTGAATTTTGACAATTAGCATTCTGTGCTTGAAGCAGCGGTGTGAAAGCAAAAGCAAAGGGATGACCGATTAGTTTTCCTGCATATCAATAGATGAAAAGGAGTTTTTTGAAGCTGAAATTGCATTGGTGGTCATGATACATGTACTGTGAGAAGGACTTTGTTGGTGAAATGCTTTAGAAAGGATTGTGGCAGTCCAGAGACCAGCAGGGCGATACCAGCCTTGTGTGCTATTTGAATTTTGAGCTGCATTCAATTTCAGATTTTCTCCCTGTTTCTTCCATTCGTTTTGTCACCACAGCAATGTCTTGTATTGTAAAATAATGTATCAAGTATTTTCGGGTCCTGTATTATTAAGGCCGCTAGACTGGAGTAATATTTGGGATCCTATTTTCTCTCTTCTATTTAGAACTATACTTAAAGGCATGTCTGTTTTAAAAATATTTTAAAAAAAATTAAAATTTTTTTTTGTGTTAAATTAATTTTTTTAAAATATTTGATGTGTTAATATCAAAAATAATTTTTAAAAAATAAAAATAATATTATTTTAATAAATTTTCAAATAAAAAATATTTTAAAAAACAACTTTATTATCAAATAGGTCATGGGTTAGAGTAAATTATATTTCATCTTTATTTTGAAGAAGTAAAACAATTTTGCAACTAGGGCATAAACCCTACTCAGTTAAAAAAGCTATTATAATTTAGTTAGATAATATAAAAACAATTAACGAAAGTAAATTGATTTAAATAAAAAAAAATCATAAGAACGTTAACAAAAAGAACAGTTCCTAAAAAGAATAAGGTGCTGAAGCCAGGATTCTAGCAAACCCACCTAATATGGAATAGTGAATAAAAAAAAACCTAGCCAACCAAAATGTCAAGAATATTAT
>Ga0307513_10008380_pt1 | contig 13236 bp, 20 predicted proteins | sample 15_EM_MG_FD_202174 | JGI IMG/M metagenome (GOLD analysis project Ga0307513, IMG submission 202174) | Populus trichocarpa ectomycorrhiza microbial communities from riparian zone in the Pacific Northwest, United States - 15_EM | ecosystem: Host-associated > Plants > Roots > Unclassified | place...
TTACATTAAGGACCGCCGGCAGCGGGGGGCTCGCTTCGCCTTCATCATAGCTGGTGGACAATGCGCCATCCTTCCTGGGTATAGTTTCTATTTAAATAGAATGAGTAAATAAACGGAAAATGAAAATGCGAAAGCAATACCAAAGCAATACTGGAGAACACCGCAGGGTTCCGGTTTGTTCCGGTGAAAAAAGATTTATCCCAAAAGCGAGTTTAATGGTGCGGAGTCCTGAATTTTTTTTGCAGAAATACATAAATAACCATCTATTCTATCCATTTGCACATTCTGGGAGGTATTGAGTAAGAAACAACAGAAGCAAAAGAGATACATCGTCGAGGCCCCCCCATTTTTCAGTTTGCGCCGGAAAGTTTGGCTTTGTTTGTCCCAGCTTTCAGCCCTTAGAGACTGATTGCTCGCTTCGCTCGCAATAAGGCGACATACATGTAACTCTTGCACGTCCGCTCCACATCACGGCCAGCGCATGCTCCCTCGGGCCTCGCCTGCTTTATGTATTCTGCACCAGGCGCATCACGATATACACCGCATTTAGACTAAAAATATTTCTGCGCCTCAACGGAATCTAGTCCTAGTCGACTTTGGGATGTACTGCGAGTGGATGATGAGGGTGGTTGCACGCTCGTATCCCAAGTCGACCGCCACGCAGGCGTCCAAACCATCAAAGCGTCCCCCAACTCCCTACAGAAAGACCCCATACTCGCTGGATTGCTCCCGTTCACCCCCAAGCTCCTGGGCACGGTCAGGGAAGGCATTGTCGTGAAACCTATTGCGGATTTTGAAAGCGCGCTTTTAAGTTTTGGTATATCTACAGAGCATGGCGTTAGAGAACCTTTGGTTTGGATTCTTGAAGCCAAATATCCTCGAGACAGTCCTCTACAATGAGACCACCTCGTCTGACAAAGTGGCGCGCATGGAGAAAACAGCGAGGGATGCGCCGTCGTTTGAGACGGGTGTGCGACTGGCTGGCTTTCCAGCTATAGCCTTTATCCTATTCTTATCTGCGACGAGACGCGAATCCATACCCTTCATTTCAAAGACTCCTAGCTTTACGGGATAACATCACCTCCTTGCCCATCAACAAGTCCATCCGAGTGGACTAGCTGAGCGAGGGCATCACTAAATTCTTGCCCTTCGCGTTCGACTTTTTCCACCAACAACGTTGACCCGTTTATACCCTCGTCGTCGTCGTCGGCCTCCGCGAAACCTCCTTGTCCCCACCCTCCCCGTCTCCGCGAAGAAATATCCTTAGAATTTTATGCCACCCTCGAGCTTCGGATGGTCGGAGGCAGCTTGCTGATCACTTGCGAAGCGGACTAGGCCAGCGAGGAGGAGGGGATGTATCTGGAAGTGGTGAGGGTGCGGAGATGCAGGAGGTTGGGGACGAGGTCAAAGATGAGGACGGTCCCGACAACGAAACCAGCCCCAGACCCCATTTTATTGGGCATGGATCCGGTGTTGAAGTTGTTGGACGGTAAGCTGTCAGAACTTGCGGTGCTTTCGTGGAGAATTCGACAGACGGACATGAAATAGTGACAGGTTTTTTCATCCTCAAACCATCCGCGAGTTATTCGAGAAGCCTAAATGGTGGCTTCTACAACCCGGCTCATACTCGAAAGGAGCACTTTCATACGCCGGTGGCGCCGGATTGGCCATGTTTCGATAAGTGATTCTTGAGCATTTTCCGTTGTTGACAGAACACGAGGAATCAGATAGTGTGAAATGAAAGCTGCATGGCTTCCACTCGGAGCGGAATGCTTGAAACTACATGAAAGGCTACTTCGTCTTGACGCCCCGAAACTACTCTTCTATCCTATTGCCACGCTTCGATAACAAATGTCAAGTTCAATACCTATGCGCACATACAAAACCAGATTGGTGAATGTGGATACGAATGCATTATACGCGGCCCTGTTCAAGAAAAAAACGTTCGGAGACGACGATATCATCATTGCGTACGCCGTTGAAAACTTGACCATGAAATTGACCTTACAGCACGAGCTTCCGCAGTTTTATGGGTCAGACGGGAAGTGGGAAGAGTCAAGTATGTTCCGAAACGTTCAATGGTTTCCAACTGACTCGGAATATTCATCAACAAGATAATTGACACTCTTGCTGGCGAGCAAGGTCAAAGGGCTGGAGAGGGCTTTGAATCTGTGACCCAAGATCTCGAAGCCTGGCGTATTCTGGACCACGAACAATACGGATCCCGCATCGTTCTTGTAGACACACCGGGGTTCGACGACAAGAACAGGACTGACGAGCAAATCCTCGAATTGATTGGCTCATGGCTCAAGAAAACGTACGTCGAGTTAGACCCTCGTAACCCATGATAACCACATCTGCACAGATATAAGAAACGAATACTACTATCGGGGATTGTGTATGTCCACCGAATCATTGATGAGCGGATGTCTGGAGCACCCCACCGCAACCTCCGCATGTTCGAAGAACTCACTGGTCCTAGAAGTGCAAAGAACGTCGTCCTCGCCACCACGATGTGGGATAAACTCCACCCCCAGTTTGATGATGGAAATAAACGAGAGAAGGGCTTGGAAGAGAAGTACTGGAATGTTATGATTCACCACGGTGCAACTGTAGAACGCTTCCTCAACACATCGGATTCTGCTTGGAGCATGATCGACAAAGTTGTTAAGCGAGACGAGCCGAAGGCGGTGCTCCTCATCCAGGAGGAAATGATAGTCCAAAAGACACCTTTGCTCGCGACGAGCGCAGGGAAAGCGCTGTATCGGGACCCCAACCAATTGGCCGCAGAAAAAAATAAAGCGGTGCAAGAGTCCACGGTGTGGAGCAGCTCTAGTGCGAGTGTGACCCTCGGTACGCAAGGATCCCAGTAAGTGAATTGTCTCCAATGCAGTGGTGTATCATTTTTTCAATGATAATCAGGACAGAGTTAACCGTCCCCACGCAATCTTCCGACGGCGTGTAAGTACTATTAGATTGCCGCGAAGAACACCCACATTTACCCTGTCCATGATAGGATCGCACCCCCTTTCACCGAGAAAGATGAGTGAGTATATTGCCGTTGACGGAAGCGACCAGTAACAACATCTGAGTCAGTGGCTATTCACCCAGTTCCCTTGTGGCTAAGGACAGCGCGAAGCTGGGGTAAACGCGGTAGACTCTAGTGAGACTTACAACTGATTCTCGTGGCTCTCACTTTAGGGCTCTAACGCTGTCGGACGAACGCACGAAACGGCCTCTGGTCACCAGTGGTACGACAAATAAGTAGGTGAATTCCTTTCATCGCTGAATATCTCTGAAGCCAGCCTCCTGTTAAGGTTGTCGAATTTGTCTACCAACCGCGTTAGCGAGTCAGTGAAATTCTTTAAATTATAAGAATCCTCAGGAATGACACTGCTAATTACAGGACCGAACACCCTTCCAAATTTTCTCCCTCACGCAAGTAGGTGCAACGCCACCTTTGCTCTAGTTCATTATCACTGAACCAATATTCACTTCAAGATCCTTGACTTCACAGAACAATGCCGATCGCCTGAAAACGCAGGACCTAACTCCCACCAGTGTTCCCCAGAAAGAGTGAGCAAAAATAAAATCGCTCGTGGAATTTCCAGTGACCTTTGCACATTCCGCTTCTTCTAGGGCGAAAGGACAAGGACAACGAAAGGATATGAAGCTCCCCTTTAGGCAGCCTGGTGATGGTTCTCAGGAAAAGTGAGTGAGGAAAAATTTGCTTAAATTAAATTTCCACGTTCTATTTCATCTAGCCCGAAGCCGCCGTGAGATTTCTTGTTCTTGCTGCGAGCACCTTGGAGTCACTCACGACATTTTCTGTTTCTTCAGCATTTGGTCTCGGTTTAATCCTTTCGGAAACTTGAACAAGGTATGGTTGTCGAATCGTGGTGGAAATGCTAAAGCTTAAAAAAAAAAAAACTTTCCATTGTAGAACAATACACTCAAACCCAACGATGAAGGAGAGACGAGGGTCACTTCGAAAATCTTCTCTCATGTGAAAACTGAGGAGCTGGGCGAGGAAGACGTCATTATCGCGTACGTTCCTTTTTTGCTCTCGCGCCGGGCTTGGCTTGACATCGGCTCAACAGCGTCATGGGACCCAGTGGCTCTGGAAAGAGTACTGTGCGTAATTCCAGATCGCTTGGTCGTGCTGTTTCTGAACGGCGAGCAGTTTATCAATGTAGCGACCGGGGTTGATATTGGGATTAGTCATGGTCTGGAATCATGCACGAGTGGAATTGGCATCATCAAGATGAGCTACCTCGGTTACAACATCGTTTTCGTGGATACCCCTGGCTTCGACGATACCAAGAGATCAGATAGCGACATCCTTAAGATGATATCAGACTGGCTCGCGACAATGTACGTTGTTCTCGAGCGTACTAAAGATACAGCTGACCGGTAGACCAACGCAGGTATAAGAAAGAGATCTTGCTTAGCGGTCTCCTCTATCTCCATCGGATATCAGACAACCGTATGACTGGGACGCCTCTCAAAAACTTGCGCCTGTTCGAGCAGCTGTGTGGGAAAAATGCGTTCAAGAACGTTATCCTTACCACCACCATGTGGGACGAGGTGGACGAAGAAACCGGGGCCACTCGAGAAGAGGAATTGAAGGGTATCTACTGGAAAGCAATGATTGACCGGCACTCCAGCACTGGGCGGTTCGTCGGAACGCGCGATTCCGCCTTTCGTCTGATCGCTCCCTTCCTGGACGACGCAAATACCCGAAACAAGCTGCTCCTCCAGAAGGAGCTCGTGGATCTCGACTTGAGGCTCAGCGAGACGCACGCTGGTCGGAAACTTCGCTCCGAAATCAAGCAGTTGGCGAAGCAACAACAGGAGCTGCTACACGAGATACGAGAGGAGTTTAAACGTCCCAATAACGCGACATCATTGCAGTCGTTGATGGAAGAATACGAAGAGCTCAAGAAGACCTCTGATTCCTTACTCGCACAGATGGCCGATCTTCAGGTTCCGTTGGGTAGGCAGCTTATGAACACTATTACCATCACGTTTGGCATAAAGCGTGGTGCGTCTACAATATCTTAATATGTGCACCTCTGATTGGAACTTTCAAGTTGGAACTTCCAGGAATAATGATGTCGCTCCCCTGTAGGCGAACCATGTTATGTCACTTGAATGTTCTTCAGAAGGATTGTTGTTACAAGTTTCCACACTACGAGTTTCCATAATTTTGTACTTCCTGTTTCTTCTGCGAATTGATTTCGTACAAGAACTTGAATATTGCCCGAGCGCATTCGCCGAGTCAGCTTTCGATGAGCACATCAGCCTTACACATGCGCTCTGGATTCTGCCCTCACGCGTGCCCTCGAATTTGGGTGTTAGACTCGACGGCAGCGCTTTCAGAAGAATAAAGCAAGAGATCCATCGCATTCAGATCAAGCTGACGCAGCGGAGCTCCCATTCTCTTACTACTAAGTAGAACATGAGAGAATGATATGCAGGGCGATCGATAGGAGGACATAACGACTGTGAATGAAGCCTAAATAGAATGCATAAGTAGCTTGGCAACGAAATCAGCGAAAGTCAAGGTATATCAATCTTATTACATGAAGACGAAGGAGGACGAAGCGACAACGAGAGCCACCCTCCAAGGAAGCAAAATAGCACTGAAAGAGAAAAGAAAAAAAATGAGCATATACATAGTTGCCAGTGCTTCCGCCACCAGCCTATTTGACCAACGAGGGCTTGTTGACCTGTATCCACGAATCCAGCATCTTCCAGAAATGCGCAACGACGGATTTATCAACATGTCGTCTGTTAGGGTCGATCTGGATGAGAAAAAAAAAGTTCATAAGAAATCCGAGGGGATAATTGGAGGGGGATGAATGCGCACTTTGAGTTCTGTTTGAACGTTCCAATCTTTAATTTTCGTGTTCGGGGAATCGTTCGACCATGAAACATAAATTCCCTTCACTATTCATCCACACCGCATATCAGCACGCACTCAACGCCTGCCCCATCGTCATCACACATACCACCCTCTCCCACGCGTCCGTGCCAAACTTGGACAGCGCCTCGACAGAGTCCACAACGAAATAGGTGAGCCGCGTGACTGTTTCCTTCCCGCTGCTGTCGATGGTGGTGTGTTTGCGGTAGATGGCGATGAGGTCATCGATATCGGGTTTGAGGTTGCCTTCGGCGGTGGCGCAGGCTTCTTGTGAAAATTCGAAGCTGCATTTTTGGATGAGAAAAGTATAGAAGGGGGATGTAAAGAGCGACATACGCAGAGTCTTCGAGGAAACGTTATGTATGGTAATGAGGGCGGTGGGTGAGGATGAGATGATGATGATGCCTCAAAATACATAACTAATGGTTGTCTCTTTGACAACAGAACTTCTCCGCTGTACGAACGACATACGCTGAAAGTTGAAAGAATCCAGCGGGTCGGGTGCACCTTCCATACCCGCCACCCCACTCACAGACCCAAAGCGCAAAGTCCGTAAGCCCTCTCATCTCATCCAACTCAGTGTTTCAAGGATCCTGAACAAATCTAACGTGGGCCACAATCAACCCTCCGGGAAGGAAGGTTCACCTTGCCACCGGGAAGCTATTTGGCAAGAAGGGGAAAGCGGTATAGGTCCTTCAATTTATTCGAATTTTCAACGGATTGTTGCGTCTGTCAGATTCAGCTTCAACCCATTTCGGTACTGCTCCTCGCGTTAGCCACATTGCGGCAAATGGAGAACAAGATTTCCTCCTTCGTTTATTTGATTTACCTCCTCTCTTGTAATCTTAACATGAAAACCCGTGACCATATACTAAGCACCCAGTATTCAATATTCAATGCTGGTGTATTGTAGACCGTCAGCCAAGTTAGCCTACTAGTTCCATAAACCATGGAAATAAAATACGTAAGTGACATTCATCCGTACGATAGTATTAGGCTTGGTATCCTGTGCTGCTTTGCGTGCGGCGTGCAAGGAATTGGTGGACCAGTCAGTGGAGGTGTATCGGATTTGTTGCGAGTCACCTTTCGCGAAGTAGTCGAGGATGGTCCCCTGTGACGCTATGTCGAGTGTGGCTCGGAACTTTCCGAGGACGGTTGAAGCGGGAGGTTAGGCACGTTTCTTACCATGATCAGAAATGGATAACATGAGGATCCCTCTTCTGAGTCCACCACTTCAACACAACGAACGAAATATTACAGAACGAAACGATGCTCAATAATTCGCAAAACGTCCTTGTTACTGGAGGCCATTTCAACGTTAATCCGATCTCAACAGCCGAAAAGGGTGCGTAATTATACAAATTTCCTCCACCATTCTCAGGCCATTCGCCACAGGTTTGAAGCTATTACAGAAGCATTTTATTTCTGGTGCACTACACAATTCAGCGGAGCAAGGGGACTCCCCGAAATGCCATGAGAACACGAGGGTGGCGGTCATAGAAGAAATCATGGCCTGGGTCAACAACTCCGATCGACAAACAAGGGTCTTGTGGATGAATGGAGCGGCAGGCGCGGGGAAAACTGCCATCGCACATACAATCGCGGATATGTGTTACAAAGCAGGAATACTGGCGGCCAGTTTCTTTTGTTCTCGAAGTGTGTCCGGCAGGAACGAGAAGACGTTTCTCATCATGACGATTGTCAGCCAACTCATTGTAGCGATACCGCAAATGCGGGAACATGTTGCAAAAGCGTTGTATGAGGACCCTTCCCTCCTTTCTCGTTCCCTCGAAACCCAACTGGAGGCTTTAATCGTGAAGCCGCTCGAGCTAGCCACATCACAGGCAGGCATCAGCGACACTGACCCACTGCATTCTCACCCGAAATTCATTATCTTGGACGGCTTGGACGAATGCGGGGATTCCACGTCTCATCAATCGGTTTTACGACTCATTCAAATTGCCATCAGCAAATACAATCTTCCATTTTTCTTCCTCGTCGCAAGCCGACCGGAACAGAAGATTCGTGAAACTTTCAATGAATCCGCCATGCGTCCTCTTACTGTGCGGTTGGCGCTTGACGACACATACCTCCCGGATGAAGACATTCGAGCTTTCTTGGTGTCGAAGTTTCAGAACATCAAGAAGACACACCCTTCTGGTACCAGCCTCCCTTCTTGGCCTTCTGAAAACGACATCGAACGACTAGTCCAAAAGTCATCGGGCCAGTTCATTTACGCATCAACTGTCATAAAATTCATCGATTCCCACTGTCATTGGCCTCCAGATAGGTTGGGTATTATCTTCAATGGGGTATTGCCACCTGGGAAAACGACACCATTTGCCGAAATGGATGCACTCTACTCTTATATCCTCTCTGCAGCATCAGACAACATAGAGAAAATTCTTGATATCTTCACTGTCTTGCTATTCCTCAAGGCCCCTCATCCCGACTGGAAGCGGACCGTGCAGTTCCTTGAATCGTTTTTATCATTCCGGACTGGGGAGATCTTTATGGTGTTGAGTGATATGCATTCTATTATTTCAGTCCCTTTCACAGATCAAGTTGATCAACGGCATATGACTTTAAGATTTTTTCACGCTTCGCTTGGGGATTTCTTCGTTGACCGTTCTCGCTCTGGGGAGAATTTTTTTCTCGACCCTGGCGTCGGTCATAGGAAAATTGCAATGTGGATGATGATGAAACAAATGCAATTACCTTTATGTAAGTAGGACCCGATTATGACTTGTCTTATTCTGAACGATGTCTTGCAGCATACCTTGGGGAGGAATTTGCATATCATTGCCTGAAATCAACACCAACTCCAGAGTTTTTATCGCATCTGCGCCATTTTGATCTGTCACATTTACTTCGCCCCACTGGATTCGAGGATGCAACCTTTGCGGAGATTTTCGATGCCGTGAAAGCGCCTAGTGAAATTCCTAAATTGCTCGTTTGGTTGCAACAACAGGTCAGTCGTGAGAATGTTCCATGCTGATAGAATTCACATCCATTGCGTTTGGTCTAGCTCGGCCTAGAGCGGAAGGAAGTTAATGGGCTTCACTTTTACCCACGGGGCGTGGACACATGGATTCATGCATATCTTCATTCCTTCGCACAAAGGTTTAATAGCTCGGACACCAAGGATGTGGTTCTTGCCGCTGCAACTTTGGTCGATTTCTCAGGATTCCAGGATGTACATGAGGTCATCTTCGATGTGGTTAATGCTCGTTATGGGCCAAGCCGATCTCGACACGACCCCGAAGAGTGGGAAATATACGTCAAATATCGGCAACTCCTTTCTGAATTTTTGACGGACCAACGACGTTCTGGAGCCCTTTTTGTAGAGACAGTTCATTATCTCAAGCTTGCCGAATACCTTGTGTCCTTCCTCATCGCTCTAACCAACGTTCTCCCCGCTCTAACCAACATTCAGGGGGAAGTTCTCATGGGAAAGTAAGTTTCTGCTCTCTACTTTTTGTTCGCCTCTTAAACTTATGCCTTATTAGAATGTGGGCTGTCCGCAATGGCCTTCGCCTGAAGGCGGTAGCACTTGCATTGCCGGAAGTCCTGTCCAGGTGTGGGACGTCCGTCGAACTTGCAGGCCTTCTGAAGGACACTCAATTAACCAATAAACCTTGCATTGAAAAGGAATTGCCAGATGGTGACTGGGAAGCTCTCGTATGTAACACGAAGCAAACTTGCGAGGCATATCATAAATCAGTGTTGATGGAGGCTCGCACAGCCTCCCGATATTCCAGCCGTGCGCAACGCTCTTTATTCTTATTGTTTTTTACATTCTCTGGGGCTGTAGGCTTCATTTTATATTTATTTCCTTCCATTCTGGACAAGTACAGTAGCATATAGGTACGACTGTCCAGATACCGTCGAACTCTTTTTTTGTAAAGTGATTTCATGAACACGAACGTTGACCGAGGCTCAAGCGGTTCAGCTTTCGATCGGTACATCAGCCTTACGCATGTGCTCTGGATCCAGCCCTCACATGCGTGCTCTGCGCTTTCATAAGAATGAAAAGATGCATCGCATGCTGAATCAGATCAAGCTGACGCAGCGGAGCTCCCATTTCCCAAGAACAAGAGAGGACGCTAGGATATGCAGGGCGATCGATGTAAATGATGCCTAAATAGCATGTATGAACAGCTCGGCAACGAAATCAGAAAAAGTCAAGGTATATCAATTGTATTGCCTAGAAACGACGAGCATAAAGCTTCAAAAAAGAAAAATAGTAGCGCATTCAAAAAGCACAAGAGTACCAGCACCGCAAGGCATACCTCAAACCGCATACCGCATACCGCAAACCGCATACATACATATCGTTACTTCCGCTTGTCTACTTGACCAACGAAGGCTTGTTCATCTGTATCCACGAATCCAACATCTTCCAGAAATGCGCAACGACCGATTTATCAACGTGTCGCCTGTTGGGGTCGATCTGTGCGAGAAAAGAGAGTTCATAAGAAATTCAAGATAATAATCGGGGTGGGATTGGGTACTATACGTACTTTGAGCTCTGTAACGTTCCAATCTTTAATTTTCGTATTCGGGGGGTCGTTCGACCACGAAACATAAATTCCTTTCACTATCCACCCACACCACACATCAGCACACTCTTAACGCACATACCATAAATCGGAAGATACACACCATTATGAAACAACTGCCTCGGCTCATTCCACTTGTACGGCCTAAACTGCCACGCCTGCCCCGTCGTCATCACACACACCACCCTCTCCCACGCGTCCGTGCCAAACTTGGACAGCGCCTCGACAGAGTCCACGACGAAATAGGTAAGCCGTGTGACTGTTTCCTTCCCGCTGCTGTCGATGGTGGTGCGTTTGCGGTAGATGGCGATGAGGTCGTCGGGTTTGAGGTTGCCTTCTGCGGTGGCGCGGGCGCGGGCTTCTTGTGAAGGTTCGAAGCTGCATTTTTGGGTGAGAAAAGTATGGAAGGGGGATGTAAAGGGAGATATACGCTGAGTCTTCCAGGAAACGTTTGACGTTGTGCATGGTGATGAGGGCGGTGGGCGAGGAGGAGATGATGATGATGGGTTGGTTGTGCCCTGCGAAGCGAAGGATTTGTTCAGGATCCCTTGGATGTATGACTGGGAGGATGAGATGACTTACGGGCTTTGCGTTTTGGATCTGTAAATGAAAGATGAGAACCACTAAAGGCGATTGGGAAAGAAAGGCAACACACCTGTGGCTGGGGTGGCGGGTATGGAAGGTGCACCCGACCTACTGGATTCCTTCAACTTCTTCAGTTTATCGGCGTATGTCGTTCGCACAGCAGAGAAGTTCTGTCATCATAGAGAAAGCCGATAGTGAATTAGATGATTCTCTGGTGAAGTCCTTCCTTACATTTGCTTTGGTCCCTCGCAACACCGTATTCCGATCCCTCAGCTCTACTTCGTTCTGCCTGATCTTCTTCACTACTTCCACATCATGCATGTCCGCCACATAACGGCGCTTCAAAGGTGTCGTCGTCGGTGCCTCCACAACCCGCGTCCGCGGTGTGATAGGCTGACTCTGCCCAGACGTTCGTGGTGGTGTACCAGGTGGTGTCGTCGATACAGCTGCTTCGTTCGAAAAAAAAAAAAACCCTCAACAACAATACCTCACCATAAAAGAAAACAACGATACGCACAAGCAAGCGGTGCAATCCGATCACTCTCCTGCACCTTCCCCTCCAACCAATCCACCACATGCTTCCGCTCCGTCACACTCACAAAGCCCACCGCGAGCCCGTGCTCCCTCGCCTGCTTCATGTACTCTGCACCTGGCGCATCGCGGAGGAGCCAAGCGACGTATACAGCGTCGAGGGTGTAGAAATCGGTCGCTCCGCCTGCCCCGCGGCGGAATCGGGTACGGGTGTTCTTGGGGAAGGGGAGGGAGTTGATGATGAGGGATGTGGAGGCGAGGAGGGTGGGGCAGGGGCTTCCGGAGGCGGTGGTGTAGGTTATTTTGGATTTGGATTTTATGGATTGGCGGAGGGCGAGGAGGGGGTCGTGTTCGGTGCCCATTGTTGTGGTTTTGATTTTGAGGATTGATGTTGTTGAAGGCGCTGGTGGGGTTGAGCGTGTATTATTATTTGGCGCGGAGATTGAACCTTGCGGGCCGTACCTCCGGTCGATGGTTATGGATCCACAAACATCCACAGCTGGGAGTTGGGACGATTCAGGGTTTGATAGTACTTGAATTAGGAAATTATCTCGTTTTTTTCATTCTCTCTACCTGAGGCATCGTTGGGGTTCTTCTGTATTCCGACTCAACCTGCTGTCCATCGGCCCCCTCTCCTCAACCTGGTAATACGCCATGCAGATAACACGTTATGAATGGGAGAAGTTTATATGGTGATTACACGAATCCTTTTATGGTGAGTACCCTTCCTTTAAAATCCTTTGGCTAGTCGAATTTCCGAGGCCAGAGAACTCGTGAGTCATTGGTATCTTTACAAATTACATCCTTGAGATGGTCTGCGATTTCTAGGGATGCATCGGTTTATCGATGTAACTGATGGTTCTGGATTCTGTTTAGGTATTCTGTTGATGTTATAAAGCTGGAATTTTTGTTGAATTTATTTTCACCTCTAATATTCAATATTCAAATTGAAACACAAATATTTCATGTACGTTTTTATCCACGAACATTTACTGCCCTACCCTCCAGAATTTCCAGGCACACTTACTCACTCATACGCACCTGCCTTCCATCTACTTACCCCCTCGGATGAACTCGGCCTCCGAACCTTTCGGACACCCTCACTCTCCTTCGTTCCATATACAGCAACCCCGTCCAGATCAAATTCGAATTCGAATTCGAACCCCCCCTCTCTCTCCCCTCGGCGACGTGCTTTGAAATTTGATGCTTCGAATGATGGGTGCCTTTCCTGCCTTTTCTATGTATGGGGATGTAAATTATATTGCTGCCGCCTCCACTTCTTCGCTCTTCTTCGACGTGGAACGGGAAAGTACGACGGAAATAGGCGGTGCTTATTTAGAACGGTTATCTACGGGTGTTCGCATGATGAGTTTTTGCGTAGATTCGACCTTCTTGGGATTCGGGAAGTACTGGAAAGAGCATTGATTTCGGGCTTTTGTGGTAGGACGACGTTACAGTATCTAAGTACGCGCTGGTGCTTTGTGTTGTGTTGAGGGGAGTTGTGTGCTTTTTTTTTTGTGTACATGTAAATAAGTAAGTACCCGTTTACACTTTTACTCTACATTACAAGGTACCGATACGTACTATCAACCAGTGTAACTGAGTCAACCTTCGAGGATCACATCCCCGTTC
>Ga0307513_10008381_pt1 | contig 13236 bp, 3 predicted proteins | sample 15_EM_MG_FD_202174 | JGI IMG/M metagenome (GOLD analysis project Ga0307513, IMG submission 202174) | Populus trichocarpa ectomycorrhiza microbial communities from riparian zone in the Pacific Northwest, United States - 15_EM | ecosystem: Host-associated > Plants > Roots > Unclassified | place...
TGAAAAATTCCCAGTTATAGCAGGCAACTAACTAGTTTTGTCTAAATTACTTTTCCTATGATAACTTTTGTCGGGGGCCTTGACAGTGCCATGATAATAGAAAAAATGAGTTTTTCTTTTCTTTTTTTAAAAAGAGCGCGGTAAGTAAAAATACTTTGCAAATCAGTATAATACATTTTACTTAGTTGCACCATTAAAAACATGTTCTACGTGGATCAATCGTGTTTTCAATAAATTCAATTTTTTTTATTAAAAATTAATTTTTTTATATGTTTTGAATTGTTTTGATGCGTTGATTTTAAAAATAATTTTTAAAAAATTTAAAAATATTATTTTAATATATTTTAATATAAAAAACACTTTAAAAAACAACCACAGTCACCCACAATTAAACAGAATTTGATTAGTTGCGCCACTGCATTTTTGTTGTGCCTGTGGAAGAGGGGCAACTTGCCAGGGAAAAAAAAAGGGGGGCTAGTTGCGCAGCTCTTATTGGCTCAATTAGCCAAATTATCCAATGACCATATTAATCGAAAGCAATAAGCCAGCATAAAAAATGGTCTTGTCTTGGTACTTGTGTAATAATGACATGCCCAAAACTAATTGAATGCACGAGGCCAAAACAAAAAACAATTGGTTTTATCTTGGTATTCATATGGAATAATAATGACATGTCACATGCTTATTATTTATCTTGGCTGATAATGAATGGGTGTCTTTATTATGCGTAATAAAGGGAAAATAAAATTAAGGAAACTGCTTTCTAAAAATTAGAGGGGGGAATCTGGCTAGTCTAGCCCCGTGGGAGTGACGAATAAGCCAGTTTTTTTTTTTTTTGATAAATTATATAACTAGCACCCAAAATATAATTAAATACAGAAATAGCATAAGATGAAAATCTGTTGGTGAAATAATACAATTTAGAGATTTTATGGTTCAGAAACATGATATTTCAATAATATCATGGTTCAAAACATCAACATTAATAAAATATCGTGTTTCATTCAGAATCGTGATATTATCTAGGATACTGTTTTGATAAACGGTTAGACATTTGATAAAATGATTGGACAGTAGCCAAAACGGTCCGACTGTTTTGGCTACAGTAAGATTTTGAGATATTTTTGTGTTTTAAACCTGAAAAAGTTTATAAAATCATAGTTTTTGTTAATCTCAAATTTTATTTACTTTATGATTTTAGAGAGTTAAGATTTTATGTTTTTTTATTAAAATCTGGACAAAGTTTTCTCTATATAGAAATTATACTTGAAAAATTTTGTCCCGCTAAAAAAACCCTGCAAAAAATCACAGTAACCACAATCAACAAATTCTAATTAAGCTCAACATATTCTCATATTTCACAATCATAAGTAGCCCCAGGAATCCAATACACACACACATGCAAAATGAATACAAAATAATTCAATAATTCAGTATTTAAGTAATCTAAAAATATATAAACATAACTCATCTATATATCTACGTTTACGTTGTCTACTGGATGATCCAAGCTCATCAGTAGCACGACTGGATCCAGCTCTTGCTCCTGTGTGAGTGGTCTCGTCCTTTGTCACAACGTCATTAAGAGTTAGCTTCTCGCCAAAAGTTTCAAGTGCAGTGCGACAAACATTTAACCACTAAGATACTACGGTGTGAACTTTGCTTTCTTCACTCAATTGCATTAAATCAAATAAATTAATTTAATTTAAAGAAAATACTAAATTTATCAACTTATCAATAATTCAATGAAACATGTAATTCGTCATCATTCAACCATATTTGTGCTTTATTGCATGAACGTGTATGCATATTTTACTATATTATTAGTCGATTCCAACAATATAAATATAAAATCCCTAATTTAACAACTTAACCTAGATTAAACGCAACACATAATTAATTTATCATTAATTCAATTTATTTTCATGTTCAACTATATCAGATAAACTCTAATTGAATGTATTCCTAACTAATTTATCATTGACTCAATAAACTCTAAATTCAATGTAATTCTAAATTCAATTTAAACAATTATTTTATTTGAACCAAACAAAATACAAATTAATAGCAATGTGGTATGCTTACTTTGCTTATAGGACTATGAGAATGAATGTGGCAGTGACAACAATGGTGGTGCCAGCAAAGGAAACAATGAATTTTCAATACAAAAACATCAAATAATGCTTAAAAACCAGGATGAGTTTGATTTTTAGTTGTTTTAAGGGAAAAATCTAAGTGATTAATGAGTTTTTTTAAGAGAGAACCGAGGGAAACTATGAGTTTTTTTCCGAGAGAGAGGGAGCGTCTATATGTTTTACTGGTGTTCGGTTTATTTAAATTTTAATTAATGTTACGCTTTAAAAGCATGATATTTAGTGGATGCCGTAATTTAGAAGCGCAATAAAATTAAACTATGTAATTTCACTAAATCTTTTACAAATGATATCATTCCTTTAAATTTTCAAGTTTATTATAGTAATTTAATAAAAAAGAACTTTTTTTCGTAGCTAGTTGGGCCACGAGCTTTTTCTTAAATGTGCTGGTTTACAAAAATAAATAAATTGCTGTGTTATTTTGAGAAAAATCCCCAAAAGAATTGGTAATGACAAGAAAACCATGTGGTTAGATCACAAAAACCTTGAAACGTTCTGTCGGCCAAACAGAAAAAATAATGATTGACAGAAAAGTGTCAACATCAGGTACGGATTTTTTTTTCCCGTGAAAAAACGGTACAGAAATGTTGAAGGGTTATTGGATCGAAGGCATATATAACAAAGATCAATATCTTTAGTTTAAACGAAAAACATTATACATTGGCTACCGTAGCAGGTTTAAGTTAAGGTATGGACAAAGGTTTAAGATACTCATTTAATTCTTAAAAATAAATAATATATATTTATCAATTATATTTTATAAAATAAAAATTGTCATTAACTCAACAAAAAATTCAAAATATAAAATGAAAATTATCTAGGACCTCACTTATCAGATATATATAATAATAATAATAATAATAATAATAATAATAATTTAAAATATTTTAAAAATTCTCATTTTATTTAAAACTCCATTTACATTAAGCTGGCTCTGTTGGCTAGGAATCCTACAATGTGCATCGTAAATGCTTTTTCCTAAACCAATGAGAGGTTTGATAATTCAATCCTGGGAAAAAAATGGTGTTATTACAAGTAAAGTGTTTTCTATACAAATTTATTTAGATATACGCTAACAACTTTAGGCCAAATTAGATTTGTGAGCCTTCATTATGCCACGTCAAAAAAAAAAAAAACCCTCAAGCGATAGAAGCATATTTTAAATTAAAAAAAAATGACTCTCAGCATAAATATGATCGAGTAAAAAAAATATAATTTAATTACATAATAAAAAAAAATAATAGACATTTAATGGACAAATAAAAACAAAAAAATAATGGGAAAACTAAAAAAAAAAATGTTCATTGAAACAGAAAAATTGATGAAATTATGATTCCACCCTAACAAATAATAATAATAAAAATTAACTTGAGCCAACTTAAATGAGTATGTCAAATATACAAGCCAGATGATGAGATCAAGATAAGCTAATAGAAAAAAAACAAAAAAAAAACAAAATTCAATTCAAAACAAATTAAATATAGAGGGATGACATTAAAAAAAAATTAAAAAAACAAAAAAAACCAACAGACCACAAAAATCATTTAAACTTTGCGACTCAGATCATACAAATAAGATAACCTTATAGAAAACAAACCAGAAAATATTATGAAGCTCAATTAAAAAATAATTTTAAGTTGAAGGACAAAACATAATAAATATTAAAAGATTTTGAATTTAAAAGTAATTAATATATCTTATATACTAAAAGAATAATAATAATAAAAAGACTAAAAAGCTTTTGAATGTAAATTTATTTATTTTATTTAAAGGGTAACAAAGTAATTTTATTATGTAAGGAAAAAAAAGGTAATCAGATCAATCTTAGCTTGAATCACGATGACAAACTGTATTGCTTCTAGGACCTAGTTGAAAGTTTTATGATTAAAAGATAAATCTGTTATTATACTATTACAATTAATAATATTATCATGTCCAGCTTAGGATTTCGTTAATGTTACGTATTTACTATACTACACTTAAATCCCTTCGGTCTCTGTACCTTCAGGTTCAATTGTCTATTTAAAATTGTTTAATAAATAAATAAACCGTTCAGACAAATTGTTTCAAAAGTGTCCTTGTCATCCGATAAAATAAAAGGAGCACAGTAGATCGGTCTGTGCATATTTAAGTTCAATAAAATCAGCAAGACTAGTCTCTCTATGATGTCCGTCGTCGATTCCATCATGACACACGTCTACATCTATCAGCATCCCCAAATTTTTTTCTCTTGCGTGAGTCCCACAAGCATGAATGGTGGGACCCTTCACTACAAAATAATCAGAGCCCAGCCAAAGCCCATACACTCCACAGCCAGTGTATGACTACCAAACAAAGAACACGAGCAGCTGCATTACAGCAAGTAAAATTATATGTCCTCTCTCTCTCTCTCTCTCTCTCTCTCCATCCCTCTCCTCCTGGCCTTCTTCCCAAAATGCTCAAACCCTGACCCTATTAGGGTTTTCAGCTCCCAAATCTAATTCCTCATCGCCATATTTCTCTCTCTCAGGTTTTCGTCATTATACCTCCATCTCTCTTTACATTTTTGCTTGTGCTACTACTTTTTCTCTCTCTCTTTTTATTTTTTATTTTTTTTATTGCACATATATGTAAATTATTTCTCTTCTCTTTGCTTGCCTGCCTTTCCTTTTTGCCTTCGATCTTACAGTTATGTATGGAATCTGATTCATGAAAAACCAAATAAAAAAAATAGTTCAAGTTTTGATAATCTTGGAGCTGAGCATTTTCTTTCTAAACTTGAATGTTAGCTAGCTCGATCCACATTTATCATTATTATTTGAAATTATGAACAATGTAAGAGGAGATTTGAATCTTATTCTCACATAAATCAAAGTAAATAAAAAGAAAAAAAACTACTACATAAAAGTAATCGAATACACAAAGTAACTTCGTAATTTTTTTCTAATTTTCAAATGCACCTTTGTTAGTAATTGTATGCGTCCGTGTGGATTTGAGAGCGTTGAATTTTAGAAATCTGGTGAAATGGACAATAATTAGTTTTAATTGTATAGCAAGTTGAATTTATCAGTATTCTGTTGCATTGCGTGTCCCCATTTTGTTGTGGTTGTGGGAATTATTGGATTGTATTATAGGAATTCCATTTCTGATTAATTTCTGTTATTTGAACTTTGGTGAACATCAGGGCTTTGGATATTGCAGTTTGAAGTGAGAGAAAGGAGCTAGCAGACCATTCAAACTATATAATCAAACAAAGGTCTGAAGTATATGTCTCATTTTTAGGTCTTCAAAATGTTCAACTAATGGATTAGTATAAAACATTGAGGCTATATTTGAACCGGGACAAGAAATTTGGTGGAGTAAAAGTGGCTTGCATAATGGGGTCTTATCCTGGTACTTGTGAAATTGTTGAAGCAGGGGAAGAACTGGATTCAGTTGAGCATTCTAAAAGAGCTTATCAATCTTATTCTGGATTAAGTGAGGGTGGTGATGGCCGAAAGCATCCTGTGCTAAAACTGGGATCCAAGGATTCTTTGGAAGATGATATCAACCAGCTTTTTGAGACTATCAGTCTTAAAAATTCATCCAAAGGTTTAGGTCTTTCAAGTCAGGCTGGTACAAGTGCAAGTCCTTTAAGGAAAAATGCTATGAAAAGACCGATTACAGTAGGTGTGCCTCGTTCACCTGCGATTGGAAATTCTGAGCCTGTGTCTCTGAAGCAAGCATTACGGGAGCTATGCATTTCTAAGGCATCAGAAATGGCTGCTATGAAGAGGTCATCGAAGTCGGCGAACTCTCCAGGTCTCTCAGAATCTGGAAGGATAAAGAGTTTGTATAATTCAGTAATAGTTGAAACAAGTAGACCTGGGCTTCCCATAGTTGAAATATCTTTGGTTCCGGAAGAAATCAAGTCAAACGTTTCTGAGAAGTTGCCTCTGCAACTTCAGGTGCCCAAGATAAAATCATCGAACCAGAGTGCTCAGTCTTCTCCTCGGTTCCTTGCATTGAAGTCACCTAACCAAAGTGCCAATTCTTCTCCTCGATTTGTTGTTCCAGCTACGCAGGATGCTATTGTGGCCTCATCGAGGCAGAGGGAGATTGTTTCTGCATCTCAAAAAGTCAGACCTCAAGCACTCAAATCACCAAACCAAAGTTCTCTTTCTTCTCCTAGGTATGCTGGCCAAAGCATGCAAAATGGTATCGAGACCACACAGATGCATAATGGGACTGGTATTGCACCAAGAAAAATTGGAAGTCAAGAATTAAATTCAACAGCCCAAAGTGTTTGCTCTTCTCCTCGATTTGCTGTTCCAACCTCGCAAAATGGTACTGGGATCGCATCAATGCAAAATGACATGGTTTCTGCATCAAGACATTCTGAAAACCAAGCTCTGAAGATGGAGAAGGTGCTGAAACAGAAGCATACACCTGCTATTTCTCAATCTCATTCTGTTGATAATACCTTAGAGCTAGATATGGATGTTCCCACTTCAACCAAGGCAGCAGGTAAAGCACCAGCACAAAGATTTGGTCGTAAAGGCAGGTTTCACTCGGCATCTTCTTCGATCAATGGAAACAGGGCAACCAAGTTCACCAGAAACACTCCACGTTTAGCTAAACCAGCTTTAAGGAACAAGAATTCAGTGAAGAAGAAAATAAAGCAGGGTGCGACTTCTTCTGCTTGCATTCCTAGTGAAGGTAATAACAGCTTGTTTACTAGCACTGGTCAGCTGGTCTGTCAGAAATGCCAACATACTTTTGATATTGTAGCTGAAGATTCCAACCAAGATTTTCATGCTCCCTTGTCTTCCAGTCTTGATGCTGAAGTTATCTCAAGCATTAAGAAATCTAAACCAGAATTGACTTCAAGCAACTGTAATAGAAATGGAGCCGTTGGAAAAGTGAAGAAACATTCAAAATCAACACAAAAGGAGGAATTTTCCCAAAGCTCAAACAGTAGCCTTGGTGATCATAGCACAAGTACAAGCAACAGTGATGAGAGCCATGCAAGCAGATTGAGTTGTGGTAACAGGCCCCACATGTCGAAGGATTTCAGATGGGAAGCTATTTGCCGTCTTAAGATGCAACATGGAGTCTTAAGTTTGAGACACTTCAACCTCATAAAGAAGCTTGGTTGTGGAGATATAGGGACTGTTTATCTTGCCGAGCTTTTGGGTTTAAACTGCCTGTTTGCTATAAAGGTCATGGACAATGAATTTTTGGCAAGACGAAAAAAGATGCCTAGAGCCCAAACAGAAAGAGAGATATTGAGAATGTTGGACCATCCTTTCCTCCCTACACTGTATGCTCAATTCACATCAGATAATTTATCATGTTTAGTTATGGAGTATTGCCCTGGTGGAGATTTGCATGTCCTAAGGCAAAGGCAGCCTGGGAGGAGTTTTTCTGAACCAGCAGCCAGGTAGGATACTCTATGAAAGTCCATGGCTCACGTTTGCTTTCGCTGTCGTGTTCCTAATTACACTGCAGAGTGAAAAACAAATAACAGGGATGCAAGAAACACAACTGAAACCTGAATACTAATTAAGAAATGCATAAAAAGCTGTATCAGATGCAAGAAGACACCATTCTTGCACTAAAATCACCAAAAGCCATTTTCTTGACATCTTCAACATTCAAAATGATTTCTACGTGCTTAACATTCTTCTTTGCCACTCAGTCAAATGTTGCTCTCGTTCCTTATATTCAGCACCATTGCTATGAATTGTCTAGATGGTCTTTACTGTTACATCACCATTTGTGTTTCAAAATCTGCTAGTAGAGTTTTCTTGAAAGGTGAGTATGAGAGCCCTATCGCTTGCTATGCTGGTGTGTTTTCTTCCTTTTTACTAGATCCAGGGCCATGTTCATTGTTTGGTATATTTGTTGCTCAAATTTATTTGTGCACTCTCTTGGGCTATGTCCGCTTCAACTTCTGCTGCTCGTTATTGGTGCTCGGTAAAGGTTTGCATGGAATCCAATTGGACAGCTAAACATCAGTTTGATGTTCTTTTTACTCAAAAGTAAAATTCTTCCCTTGGAATTCTGTTATGAGAAGTATCCAGTGGAATAATTTTCGTTTGACTTTTCAGCTTTTACTGTTGGTGTTCATATTATATGTCATATCCCATACCTAATCTTAACTGGTGACATCTGTAGGTTTTATGTTGCTGAAGTTCTTCTTGCTTTGGAGTACTTGCACATGCTTGGAGTTGTCTACCGGGATCTAAAACCGGAGAACATTCTTGTTCGAGAAGATGGCCATATTATGCTCACCGACTTTGACCTTTCACTGAGGTGCAGTGTAAGTCCAACTCTCCTGAGATCTTCAACCGATTCAGAGCCTGTAAAGATGTCTGGTCCATGTACAGAGTCTAGCTGCATCGAGCCATTATGCATTGAACCATCCTGTCAAGTCCCATGCTTCAGTCCTAGGTTTCTACCTGCTACTGCAAAAGCAAGGAAGCTAAAAGCTGAAGTTGCTGCCCAGGTTAGATCTTTGCCACAGCTTGTGGCTGAGCCCACAGATGCCCGCTCGAATTCCTTTGTTGGGACCCATGAATACCTGGCCCCTGAGATTATCAAAGGAGAGGGCCATGGAGCTGCCGTTGATTGGTGGACTTTTGGTGTTTTTCTTTACGAGCTTCTGTATGGCATAACACCTTTTAAGGGTTCTGGAAATGAAGAAACGCTAGCCAATGTGGTGTCAGAGAGCCTCAAGTTCCCTGATAGCCCACTTGTTAGTTTTCAGGCTAGAGATCTTATCAGGGAACTGCTGGTCAAAGAGCCGGAGAATAGGTTGGGAACACACAAAGGGGCTACTGAGATCAAGCAACACCCTTTCTTTGAGGGCTTGAATTGGGCACTCATACGCTGTGCCATCCCCCCTGAGGTACCAGAATTGTATGATTTTGGGGTTTCAAAGCATGGAAAGAATACCCAGTATTTGGAGTGTAAAGCTACAGGAGAGCTCCTTGAGTTTGAATTGTTCTAAACGTCGCCTCTCCTTCCCCGTTGTAACTTGTATCTATAAATGTAAATTCGAGAGACTATTGTTGTCAAGTTGTCATTTATGGCATGAGACGTCAATTTGACGGCCGAGGGAGTACTCTAAACAGAGAGACATGTCAATAAATTTGTCAAAATTAGGTTCTCGTGCTTTATGTTTTTGGTATGGATCCCAAGTTGTGAAGTAGGACCGTGTTGAGATTTATGGTCCAGACGTGGCCTTAGGTAATGAAAATTCCTTGTAAATTCCATGACATCTAGAAGACCATAGCAACTTCTCACGTCATATCATTGATCCATTTTAACCCTTCTAGATCATAATTTAATGTCACCTCGTGGATACCGACTCAACTTGACTTTAGAATAAATAAATATTTTTTAAATAGTTATTTTGATTGATAGATAATTGATAAGGTATAAATATTGTAAAATCTGATTTAAAACCTGATTAAATTGAAATATATATTTATATTATAAAAATATATTTATAAAACATTTATATTTTTCTTAATACACACGAGAGAGATAAAACGCATCTATATGTATATAATATTTATCATTTAATATACATATATGTACTTCAAATATATATATATTAAGTATTTTATTTTTTATTAAATAATAAATAATAGTGAATACCTAAAATTTGATAGATAGTTTATGAATATCTAAATTTTTTATCCGATGAATAATAGATAAGATATGAATATCAAGAAATCCGATGTAGGTATCCATTGCCATCCATAAATTTCTCCCTCTTATTAATTTTTCTATTACATAGATATCTTTATATATTCATATTTTCTTATGCATGATTTTTAATCATTTTTATAAATGAAAATGCCCCTCAAAACTACAAAATAAAATTATAGAATAAGTTGAAAACACCATAATAAACCCATAAACATAAAATCTTTAACAGCTTGTTCGAAACCAAATCATATGTGAAATTGAATTCAATTCCATATGTGATTTGAATTCAATTGATAACTATTATAATTTTTATATTTGAAATAAAATATCAAACTACATAATTGAATTCAATTATATTGTTTGGAATACATGTGGAATTGAATTAAATTTAACTATTTTGTTTTTAATTCAGAATTGCATAACACACATTCTTAATGAATAATTTAACATTGTAAGTTGTAACAAATATTATAAGGAACTACCTTTCCATGATAAGATGAAAGATCAAGAAAAGAAATGTATTAGTTACTAGGTCTCCCATTTTATTTTTTTTATCTATCTCGTGTTTCTATTTGTTAAAAGGCAAAGATTATAAGATGACTAAGTGCCGACATCAATTTAAAAAAAAAACCTTATATTCAAGTTTCAGTTTTATCATTCAACATCTAGATTATTGAGAATTGAACTTTATAATTTATATCAATTTTTTTTTATAAATTTATTCTAGTATTTTGATTCGGGTTAGTAGGTTAATCTAGGTGACACACCTTATCTTAGAAGTTGTTGAGCATCAAGGTCTCACATAGTAGATATGCTCTAAAGTGGAATAAATAGGTGTTGCTCTAAGAAGAAAGAAAGGGAAATTGTTTGACTATGGTTATTTTTTTGATATTTTTTATTTTTTTTTAATTTAATCTCTGAACAGTGGGTGATTGAGAATTGAACTTCATATCAAAAATTTATCCACTTTATTTAGGTTTACCACGATCTTATGACCTGCGTCGCGAATTAAGCAAATTAACTAAGGTTTTTTTTTTTTTTATCTTTTTTAGTTGATGTTTTTTAATTTCATACTTTAATATGAAATTGATTGAAAATTAGGCTTTTTAACTTGTTTTAGTTTGTGTTCTATGAGGTTATTCTGGTTTTATAACTCGAGTCACGAGCTTGGTTAGTTGAATCGAGTGGTTTTTTGTGTCATTTTTTAATTGTTTTTTTTATTTTATTATTTAACATTAGACCGATTGAGAATTGAGCTTCATAATCTATTTTAATTTTTCTTTCTATGAGATTATCCTAGTCTCATGATCTATGTTTGATAAGTTAACCTAAGTTGACTTGACTTATTTTTTTTATTTGATTTTTTTATCTTTTAAAATTGGATTAATTGAGAATTGAGTTTAATAAAAAAATTATTTTCTTTCTATAGGGTTATTAGGGTCTCATAATCCCGGTAGTAGATTTAATAGGTTAACTCAAGTCAATCTAATATGATGTTGTTTTAATATTTTTAAAAAGATGTCGTCTTAATTTTTTTAATTAAAATATATTTTTATCGGTTGTCCGGGTTTTTTTCAAACATGCCAAGTCAACCAGGTCACATCAGGCTAGTCCTCATAAAGTTTTTTTTTCTGCTAAAAAACACATTAAGAGTACTTGAATATTTTTTTACATCCAAAACATATTTGATCTGACCCACAATATAGAACGAGCAATGATCTAGTATATTACTAAATAATTTAACACGTGAGACTCTTAGTCTTATTTTATTGAAAAATTTACTCCATGCCTATGAAGTTTTACTTGCAATTATACTTTGCCTTTTAATTTCATAAATTATGATTTGCATACCGGTCAACACAAAACTAAAGTTTCAATGTAAAGATAAATTCACCCTCATATATAATAATAATACAATCTAAACAATAAATCAGTCCATCTAAAATCTACTCTTCATAAAAAAAAAAACCCCAAATTAAATTCAAACTTTAATGAATTCATTCTCTCCTCTCCATGAACACAAAATCTCCTAAGAATCATAGCATAATCTTTTTTGTTCAATTGACTTTTTTTCTTTACTTGTGATGTAATTTCATTTAGGTTGTGGGTTGTAGATCAATTATTCTTGTGTTTTCTAAAATCCTAGAAAAATCCCCGAATTTATCTCTAAACCTATTTTTCACCTTCAAAAGCTTCGAGAATTGCTTGATTGATTTACATGTTGTTGTAATGGTAATTTATTGATTACTAAACTTGTTGATGGGTAGATGAAGAAATCAAGGATTAAAGTCTTATTAAAGTCTTTTTGTATATAAATTCAACATGGGTTGATTGAGAATTAAGTTTTATAATTTGTTGTAATTTTTTTATAGGGTTATTCTAATCTCATTACCCGGGTTGCGGATTTGATAAGTTAAACTAGGCTGACTAAGGTCATTTTTGTGTTTTTTTTTAATTATTTTGTTTTTTAATTACATCCTTTAACATTATGTTGACTGAAAATTGAGTTTCATAATTTATTTTAATTTATTTTTTATGAGGTTATCCTAGTCTTACAGGTTTTGCAGGTTAACCTGTATTAACCCATGATTTTTTTGTTTTTTTTTAATTGTTTTTTTATTTCATCTTTTGATATTGTGTTGATTTGAAATTGAGTTTCATAATTTATTTTAATTTGCTTTCCATGGAGTTATCACGGTCTCATGATCCAGATTACGGACTTGGCAGGTTAACCCAAGTTAATCCAATATATTTTTGTAGTGAATCGACAGGGTTATATCGAGTTGATTCGTATACAGTTTAATTTTTTTTCACTAAAAAAGCATGCTAACAATACCAAAATATTTTTTTTACTTTAAAAATAATTAAAGTAAATAAATAAATCTTACCTGCATCTAAAAAATTAATCTGACCTGTATCTAGTGATACGTTGAAGGAATAGTAAAATGGTGTTGATTTGCAATTAAGTTGATAACTTGCTTTTATTCATCATTTTTGCCTAGCAGAAAAATATCTGAGTAGAATTGAACTGAATAGAGATTGAGAAGAATGATAATTAAGTAGCAGCATTTGAAGGTTAAATGGAGAAGGACTGGAATGAGGGGATCCAATGTAGTTTTGTTCTTTAAAAAAATCCTCAAAGTATTGGTACAATAAATTTGCGTGGATTCTGGTGAGAAGGTTATTTCTTTTAGTAAAATTATAATATTAAATATGTAAAGGCTATTTAGTTATTAATTTAATTTAATTATAATAACAATTGTAACTATTTTAAATTATTTTATTGATTTTCTTACGTGTTCCAATGAGAATACAAAATAGAAATTATGATCTGGAAACTGTAAATCTTGAAGCTAATATGTAAAATATAGTAATTTTCCCTATTTCACGGGACAAATAATGA
>Ga0307513_10008382_pt1 | contig 13236 bp, 10 predicted proteins | sample 15_EM_MG_FD_202174 | JGI IMG/M metagenome (GOLD analysis project Ga0307513, IMG submission 202174) | Populus trichocarpa ectomycorrhiza microbial communities from riparian zone in the Pacific Northwest, United States - 15_EM | ecosystem: Host-associated > Plants > Roots > Unclassified | place...
CTCGCAGTAATTTGGCGGTATCCGGTAGCCGTCCTGACAAATTGCATATCTATCGTGCTGGCTCCGCCGTGGCGTCGAAATGTGAGCCAACGAATTAGTTCTCGAACCACTGCGCGAAGATCAACTCCCCCGTGATCCATAAATCGCCGATCCTCCAGGACCATTACCATCTCGTCGAGAAATGTTAGGGCCTGGGGGAAGTGCGCAGAATCCAAACTCACTCGCTCGTGAATACTCAGAAGATCCGTGTGGATCTGGATCAGCGCCGACCTAAAGGTCGGAATTCTGAATCGTGGCTGTTGCTCAAAGAGCGGTGTCACACGTGCCTCCCTCATCGGATCTGCACAACGTCGCACAATCCGAGGTAGTAGGGGGAGTGACGCCTTACGACTTATTGGAAAAATGCGGAGCCGGTCAGCCGCGATCGCGCATCAGGCGGGCCTTGTCGCGCTGCCAGTCGCGCTCGGCCACCGCTTCGCGCTTGTCGTGGGCCTTCTTGCCCTTGGCGAGCGCCAGCTCCAGCTTCGCCAGGCCCTTGTCGTTCCAGTAGAGCTTGACCGGGATCAGGGTGCGGCCCTCCCGCTGGATCGCCCCGATCAGCTTGTCGATCTGCTTGCGGTGCAGCAGCAGCTTCCGCGGCCGCCGCGGCTCGTGGTTGAAGCGGTTGGCCTGGGTGTAGGGCGGGATGTCGGCGTTCACGAGCATGATGTCGCGCCCGGCCACGTCGGCATAGGACTCGGCGATGTTCGCCCGCCCGTTGCGCAGCGACTTCACCTCGGTGCCGGTCAGGGCGATGCCGGCCTCGAAGCTGTCTTCCAGGAAGTAGTCGTAGCGAGCCCGCCGGTTCTCGGCGATCAGCTTGCGGGGCGGCGCGTCGGCCATCAGACCACGCCGGCGTCGCGCAGGGCGGCCAGCACCTCGGCCCGCGACGCCTCGGAACAGGCGACGATCGGCAGGCGGGCGTCCTGCGCGCAGAGCCCCAGGTGCGCCAGGGCGAACTTGGTGGGCGACGGCGAGGCGTCGGTGAACAGCGCCCGGTGCAGGCGGATCAGCCGGTCCTGCCAGTAGAGCGCGGTGGCCCAGTCGCCGGCGGCGGCGGCGTTGTAGGCGGTGGCGCACAGGTCCGGCGCGACGTTGGTGGTCACCGAGATGCAGCCGTGGCCGCCGTGGGCCAGGTAGCCCAGCATGGTGGGGTCGTCCCCCGACAGCATCACCCAGTCCGGACCGCAGGCCAGACGCTGCATGCTGGCCCGCGACAGGTCGCCGGTGGCGTCCTTGACGCCGACGATGTTCGGCAGCTTCGCCAGCCGGGCCAGGGTGTCGTTGCTGATGTCGACGCTGGTGCGCGACGGCACGTTGTAGACCAGCACCGGCAGCTGCACGGCCTCGTTGATCGCCGCGTAGTGGGCGTAGAGCCCCTCCTGGCTGGGGCGATTGTAATAGGGCGTCACCACCAGCGCCCCGTCGGCGCCGACCGTCTTGGCGTGGCGCGCCAGTTCGATCGCCTCGGCGGTGGAGTTGGAGCCGGCGCCGGCGATCACCGGCACACGGCCCGCCGCGGTCTTGACGCACAGCTCCACCACGCGGCGGTGCTCGTCGTGGCTCAGGGTCGAGGTCTCGCCGGTGGTGCCGACCGGCACCAGGCCGTGGACGCCGCCGGCGATCTGGCGCTCCACCAGGGCGACGAACGCCGGCTCGTCGACGGCGCCGTCGCGGAACGGCGTGACGAGTGCGGGGATGACGCCCCTGAACAAAGGATCGGACATGGTCTGCAAAATGCCGTGAATACGCCGCATGGTGTTGCGGCCTTAAGATTTGGCCGGACAATAGGGTCGGCCAGTCCCCGCCCGCAACGCCCCATATCACACTCGCGAGACCCCGGAGAACCCATTGCCCTCCAAGGCCCGCAACGGATTCCTGACCGCCGCCGCCCTGCTTCTCCTGACGGGCGTGGCCGACGCTCAGACCGCTGATTCGACCCCGCCGGCGGCTGACGCGCCGGCTCGCTACCCGATCCAGACGCCGCAGACGGTCTATCGAACCTCGCTGTCGGACGCCGACACCCAGCTGCTGCGCCAGGTGCTGGACGCCTCGCGGCGGGGCGACATCGCCAATGCGCGCGTCGCCATCGCCTCCCTCGCCGACCCGCTGGCCAGGAAGATCGCCGCCTGGGCCCTGACCGACACCGCGGCCGAATCGCTCAGCTTCTTCGAGGTCGAGAAGGCCCGGGGCGACCTGGCCGGCTGGCCCCGCGCCGCCCGGCGCCAGGCCGCGGCGGAAAAGCTGCTGGAAACCTCCGGCATGACCTCCCAGCGGATCATCGAGTGGTTCGGCGGCGCCGAGCCCACGACGGCCGAGGGCGCCATAGCCCTGGCCTCCGCCCTGCGCGCCACCGGCAAGGCCAGGGAAGCCGACGTCCTGATCCGCAGATTCTGGCGCGACAAGCCCTTCGAGGCCGATGTCCAACGCGCCATGCTGGCGCGCTTCGGCGGCGTGCTGACCGTGGACGACCACGTCCGCCGCGCCGACATCCTGCTGCTCGGCGCCCAGGGGCCGGCGGCCCGCGACATGCTCCTGCTGCTGCCGCCCGACCAGCTGGCCCTGGCCCAGGCGCGCATGGCGTTCCGGGCCAACGCCGCCAACGCCAACGACCTGGCCGCCGTCCTGCCGCCCGGCGTCGCCAATGCGCCGGGCCTGGCCTTCGAGAGGGCCGCCTATCTGCGCCGCCGGGGCCTGGACGGCCTGGCCATGGCCCAGCTGCCCAACTTCCCCACCGACATCCCCTACGCCGACGCCGCCGACCGGATCTGGAACGAGCGCTATGCGCTGACGCTGACGGCGTTGAAGAACGGGGACGCCCGCGGGGCCTACGCCGCGGCGTCCAACACCGGCCTGACCACCGGCGCCGACGCCGCCGAGGCCGAATTCTACGCCGGCTGGATCGCGCTCACCCGGCTGAAGGACCCGGCCAGGGCCGACGCCCACTTCGCCAACCTGGAGCGGATCGGCGCCTCGCCGATCACGCGCGGCCGGGCCCTCTACTGGCGCGGCCGGGCGGCCGCGGCGAAAGGCGACGCGACGGGCGCGGTGGGATTCTATAGCGCCGCCGCCAGGCACAACACGACCTTCTATGGCCAGCTCGCCGGCGAGAAGGTCAATAACGGCAAGCTCGAGCTGGGCCACGACCCGGCCATCACCGCGGCCGACCGCGCCCGGTTCGAGGGCCGCGAATCCGTGCGCGCCGCGCGGCTGCTCTACGAAATGGGCGACAAGCCGCTGTTCCGCACCTTCGTCCTGGCCCTCGACGACGTGCTGCCGACCGCCGAGGAAGAGGCGCTGCTGGTGGACCTGGCCCGCAGCTACGGCGACCAGGACACCTCGATGAAGGTGGTGCGCAGCGCCGCCCAGCGCGGCTTCATCCTGCCCGACCGCGGCTATCCGGTGCGCACGCCGCCCCTGGTCTATGGTGCGGCCGAGCCCGCCCTGGTCATGGGCGTCACCCGCCAGGAAAGCGGCTTCGACCCCCTGGTCCGCTCGGGCGCCGGCGCCCGGGGGATGATGCAGCTGATGCCCGCCACGGCCCAGGTCGTCGCCCGCAAGAACGGCATGGGCTACGCCCCGGCCATGCTGGACGACCCCGACTACAACATGCGGCTGGGCTCCAGCTTCCTGGGCCAGCTCACCGAACAGTTCAGCGGCTCGTACGTGATGGCGATCGCCGGCTATAACGCGGGTCCGGGCCGGCCCATGCAGTGGTCCAGCTTCTGCGGCGATCCCCGCACCGCCGCCACCGACCCGATCGACTTCATCGAGTGCATCCCGTTCTCCGAGACGCGCAACTATGTGATGCGGGTGATGGAGGGCTTGCAGGTCTACCGGGCCAAGCAGCATGGCGGCTCGGCGCCGATCACCCTGTCGTCGGACCTCGCCCGTGGCGGCTACAGCTATCCGGCCTTCGCGCGGGAGGCGGCCGCCACTCCGCCCCTGGCCGGCGGCCCGTCCGCCGCGCGCTAAGGCGTCGCCCCGACGGGGACGTCAGTCGATGATCAGGCCGTTGAGCAGGCCGTCCAGGACGACCGCGATCAGCTCGTCGGAGTCGGCCCAGGCGAACGCCGGCTTGCCGATCCGCAGCGCCACCACCCCGTGGCAGGCCATCCACAGCGCCTGGGCCGCGCTGTCGGCCGTGCCGGTGCGCAGGCGGCCGGAGGCGGCGATTTCCCGCACCACCCCGGCGAAGATGTCGTAGCACTGGGCGCTCAGGTCCGCCGTGCCTTCGGGCCAGAGCAGCTGACGCTGGGCCACATAGACGAGGTGGTAGGCGTTGGGATGCTGCAGCCCCCAGCGCATATAGGCTCCCAGGATCATCTTCACCCGGGTGGCCGGGTCCAGCGGCTTGCTGGCGATCTCGGTGTTCTGGACCAGGAGCTGGCGGATCGTGCGTTCGCAGATCTCCAGCAGGATGCCGTCCTTGTCCTGGAAATGCATGTAGAGCGCCGTGGACGAGACGCCCACCTCGTCGGCGATCTTGCGGATGGTCGCGCCTTCGTAGCCGCCGGCCACGAAGATGCGCTCGGCGGCTTCGAGAATCTCGGCGCGGCGCAGATGACCGTCACCCTTCGGCTTGCGGGCCGATCTGCGCGCCGGGGTTGCGGCCGTGTTCAATGGAATCCTTCCAGGTCCGTACCAAGCTCAGGGGAAGGCAAAAGCGCCGCGGTGACAAGTCCGCAGCCGAAAACGCAAGTTTTACAACAGGACTCCTCGCCACCGCCCGCCCGGCAGGATCGGGGCGGGCTGGACGCGGGGACCGGGATGCGCTTAAGGCCTCGCTCCATGGACGCCGCCTCCGCTCCCCGCCCGCTCGTGGACGCCGCTCCCGGCGTCATGCGCACGCAGGGCTGGGCGGACTACGCCCTGCTGGACTCCGGCGACGGCCGCAAGCTGGAGCGCTACGGCCCCTATTCCGTGGTGCGCCCCGAACCCCAGTGCCTGTGGGCGCCCAGGCTGCCGCAGGAGGCCTGGGACCAGGCCGACGCCGTCTTCGATCCCACCGACGAGGAGGACGCCGGGCGCTGGCGCTACCGTGACAAGCCCCGCGAGACCTGGCCCCTGTCCTGGGGCGAGGCCCGGTTCAACGGCCGCTTCACCGCCTTCCGGCATTTGGCGTTCTTCCCCGAGCAGGCCGCCAACTGGGCCTGGCTCGACCAGCGGGTGCGGGCGCACGCCGGCCAGCCCAAGGTGCTGAACCTGTTCGGCTATACCGGCGTGGCCAGCCTGGTCTGCGCCGCCGCCGGCGCCGCCGTCACCCATGTGGACGCCTCGAAGAAGGCCATCGGCTGGGCCCGCGAGAACGCCGCCCTTTCCGGCCTCGAGGATCGCCCGATCCGCTGGATCTGCGAGGACGCCCGCCGCTACGTCCAGCGCGAGGCCCGGCGCGGCTCCCGCTACGATGGGATCATCCTGGACCCGCCCAAATATGGGCGCGGCCCCACCGGCGAGGTCTGGCGGCTGTTCGAGGACCTGCCGGAAATGGCTGGCCTGTGCGCCGAGCTGCTGTCGGGCGAGGCCAGCTTCCTGGTGCTCAACGCCTATGCCGCCCGGATCTCCGGCGCGGCCCTGGCCGGGCTGCTGGCCGAAAAGCTGAAGGGACGCCCCGGGCGCATCGAATGGGGCGAACTGGCCCTGGTGGAAGCCGCCGGCGACCGCCAGATCGGCCTGTCGTTCTACGCCCGCTGGTCCACATGACCGCCAGGGCCGTCACCTCGCTGACCAACCCCACGGTCAAGGCGGTCCGCGCGCTCCACCTGCGCAAGGCGCGCGAGGAGACCGGCCGGTTCGTCGCCGAGGGCCTGAAGATCGTCACCGAGGCGGTCGAGCTGGGCCGCGCGCCGGCCATCCTGCTCTACGGCGCCGAGGCCGCCGACCATCCGCTGCTGCGCCAGGCCGCCGCCGCCGCCCGCGCCGCCGGCGGCGAGGTGATCGAGGTCACCCAGGACATCCTCGCCAAGATCTCCCGGCGCGACAATCCCCAGGCCGTGGTCGGGGTCTTCGACCAGGTGTTCACGCCGCTGGAGGCGATCCGGCCGCAGGCCGCGCCCTGCTGGGTCGCCCTGCACAAGGTGCGCGACCCCGGCAACCTCGGGACCATCATCCGCACCGCCGACGCCGCCGGCTGCGGCGCGGTGATCCTGGTGGGCGACTGCGTCGACCCGTTCTCGGTGGAGGCGGTGCGCGCCACCATGGGCTCGATCTTCGCCGTGCCGATCGTCAGGGCCGACGAGGCCGGGTTCGCCGCCTGGCGCCTGGGTTGGCCGGGCTCCGTCGTCGGGACCCTGCTCTCGGCGCAGCTCGACCACCGGCAGGCCGCCTATCCCAAGCCGTCGCTGCTGCTGATGGGCAACGAGCAACAGGGCCTGCCGCCCGAGATGGCCGCCCTCTGCGACGTCAACGTCAAGATCCCCATGCGCGGCCGCGCCGACAGCCTGAACCTAGCGGTGGCCACCGGGATCATGATCTACGCCGCGGCGACTTAGGTCCCCCGCGGCTTGGCCCGGGTGGTCGGCGCCGCAGCCGCGGGATCCTCCGGCCAGGGATGCTTGGGATAGCGGCCGCGCATTTCTGCGCGCACGTCCTTCCACGAACCCCGCCAGAAGCCCGGCAGGTCCTTGGTCATCTGGATCGGCCGGTGCGCGGGCGACAGCAGCGCCAGGGTCAGCGGGACCCTGCCGCCCGCCACCGCCGGATGCTCGGCCAGGCCGAACACCTCCTGCACCCGCAGGTCGACCCGGGGCCCGCCTTCAGCCGCGTAGTCGATCGCCACCCGCGAGCCCGTGGGCGCGGTCCAGTGGCTGGGCGCGGCCGCCTCCAGCCGGCGCTGCAGCTCCCACGGGACGAGCGTGCGCAGCGCCCCGTCCAGCACGTCCGGGGTCAGCGCCTTCAGCGCGCGCACCCCGGCCAGCAGCGGCGTCAGCCAGTCGTCGAGCCGCGCGATCAGGGCCGCGTCGGACAGGTCGGGCCAGTCCGGGTCGTGAGCCCGCAGGAAGGCCACGCGCTCGCGCAACGCCTGCGCCGACGGCCCCCAGGCCAGCGCCTTCAGGCCATCGGCGCGCAACCTCTGCGCCAGGGCGCGCGCCACCACCTGGGGGTCGGGGTTGTCGTCGATCCGCTCGCGCACGGCGATGCGGCCCAGCCGCGTGATCTGCTTGGCGCGCAGGCGCCCGCCGCCGGTCTCTTCCAGCCGGTCCTCGGTCTCCAGCTGGCCGGCCATGGCCCGCAGCAACTGTCCCTCGTCCAGCGGCGCGGCCAGCAGGATGCGGTCGCGGCGCTCGCCGCCGCCCAGTTCGGCCACCGCCAGCCAGGTCTCGCGGGCCAGGGCGTCGGTGGGCTCGACGAAGGCGCCGCGGCCGGTCACCAGCTGGAACTCGCCCGCCGGTCCGCGGGCGCGGGCGATCCGCTCGGGATAGGCGAAGGCCAGCAGCAGGCCGTCGTCCAGGGCCTCGTCCCTCCCCGCCCGCCCGGCCAGGCCGGCCCAGCGCTCGGCCAGCGCACGGGCGTCGCGGGCGCGTGGCGTGCGGTCCCGCTCGAAGGCCTCCAGGCGATGGCGCAGGTCGACGTCTCGCCCGCCCAGCCCGCGCTCGGAGACCAGGGCGGCGATGCGCGCCGCGCGCGGCGCCTGGCCGGTCTGCGCCGCCTTCAGCACCATGTGCGCCAGCCGGGGCGGCAGGGGGACCTCGCCCAGCGCCTCGCCGTGGGGGGTGAGCACGCCGTCGGCGCTCAGCGCCTCCAGCCGCCGCAGCAGGCTGAGCGCTTCGCCATAGGCCGCGGCCGGCGGCGGATCGAGGAAGGCGAGCGCCGCGGGTTCCTTGGCGCCCCAGCGGGCGAGGTCCAGCGCCAGGCCCGACAGGTCGGCGTCCAGGATCTCCGGGTCGGCATAGGCCGGCAGCGCCCGGGTCTCGGCCTCGTCCCACAGGCGGTAGCAGGCGCCCGCCTGCGTCCGCCCGGCCCGGCCGCGACGCTGGTCGGCGGCGGCGCGACTGACGCGCACGGTGGCCAGCCGCGTCAGGCCGCTGGCGGGATCGTAGCGCGGCACGCGGGCGACGCCGGAGTCGACCACCACGCGGACGCCCTCGATGGTCAGGCTGGTCTCGGCGATGGAGGTGGCCAGCACCACCTTGCGGACGCCCGGGGGCGCCGGCGCGATGGCGCGGTCCTGCTGGATCGGGTCGAGGGCGCCGTAGAGCGGCGCGACCTGCACCTCCGGCCGTCGGATGCGCTCGGCCAGCCGCTCGGCGGTGCGCAGGATCTCCCCCTGCCCCGGCAGGAACACCAGCAGGCTGCCGCTCTCCTCGGCCAGGCCCCGCTCGACGGCGCGGACCACCTGGTCCTCCAGCCGCAGCCGCTCGTCGCGGCCCAGGTAGCGGGTCTCGACCGGGAAGGCCCGCCCCTGGCTCTCGATCACCGGCGCCTCGCCCAGCAGCCGCGCCACCGCCGCCCCGTCGAGGGTCGCCGACATCACCAGGATCCGCAGGTCGTCGCGCAGGATGGCCTGCGCGTCCCGGGCCAGGGCCAGGCCCAGGTCCGCGTCCAGGCTGCGCTCGTGGAACTCGTCGAAGATCACCGCCCCCACGCCGGCCAGGCCCGGGTCGGCCAGGATCATCCGGGTGAACACCCCCTCGGTCACCACCTCGATGCGGGTCGCCGCCGAGACCCGCGACTGCATCCGCACGCGGAAACCGACGGTGTCGCCCACCCGCTCGCCCAGCGTCGACGCCATCCGCTCGGCCGCGGCGCGGGCGGCCAGCCTGCGCGGCTCCAGCATCAGGATCTTGCGGCCGGCGAGCCAGGCCGCGTCCAGGATCGCCAGGGGAACCCGCGTGGTCTTGCCGGCGCCGGGCGGGGCGACCAGCACGACGCCCGTCTTCGCCTCCAGCGCGGCCCGGAGCTCGGGCAGGATTTTCTCGATCGGCAGCATCGCGGGGCAGCCATAGCCCCCCAGCAAGGCGGCGTCACCGCAAGCCGTTGCGCCTCAGGGCGGCTCTCTCTAACGTCCGACGCTCAGTTGACCGAGCCGGCCGCAGGCGGCCGCGCTGTTGGGGGGAACGAGACGATATGTCCGCAGACGCAGCGCCTCGTGGCCACAGGCTGCTTATCAAGAAATCGATCGAGCAGGTTCAGCGGGAATCCCAGACCCACCGGCTGAAGCGGACGCTCGGCCCCTGGAACCTGGTCTTCCTCGGCATCGGCTGCATCATCGGCGCCGGCATCTATGTGATGACCGGCAACGCGGCGGCGAACTTCGCCGGCCCGGCGGTCATCCTCTCCTTCGTCGTGGCGTTCCTGGCCTGCGTCTTCGCGGGCCTCTGCTACGCGGAGCTGGCCTCCACCATGCCGGTGGCGGGCTCGGCCTACACCTATTCCTACACCACGCTGGGCGAGGTGTTCGCCTGGGTCATGGGCTGGCTGCTGGTGCTGGAATACGGGGTCGCGGCCTCCACCGTGGCGGCGGGCTGGTCCGGCAACGTGGTGAGCCTGCTGGCCAATTTCGGCCTGGCGATCCCGCCCGAATATACGACCTCGTTCGTGCAGGCGACGACCGGCGCCGGCGGGGCCCTGACCTTCGTCACCGGCGGCGGGGCCAACATCCTGGGCGCGCTGGGGATCCTGGCGGTCACCGGCCTGCTGGTCCTGGGCGTGTCGGAATCGGCCAACGTCAACAACGTCATCGTGTTCATCAAGGTCGGGGTGCTGCTGCTGTTCATCGGCTTCGGCGTCGGCTTCATCAATATCGACAACTGGACCCCGTTCATTCCGCCCAACGAGGGCGGGTTCAAATACGGCGTCCCTGGCATCTTCCGCGCCGCCTCGGTGATCTTCTTCGCCTATGTGGGCTTCGAGGCGGTCTCCACGGCCGCCGCCGAGGCCAAGAACCCGCAGCGCGACATCCCCATGGGCATCCTCGGCTCGCTGATCGTCTGCACCGCCATCTACATGATGGTGGCCGCCGTGCTCACCGGCGTCGTGCCCTTCCGGCAGCTGGGCGTGGCCGCGCCGATCGCGCTCGCCGTCGACCAGATGGGCATGACCTGGTTCTCCCTGCTGATCAAAGTCGGCGCGGTGGCCGGCCTGACCTCGGTGATGCTGATCCTCACCTACGGCCAGACCCGGGTGTTCTTCGCCATGGCCCGCGACGGCCTGCTGCCCCGGTTCTTCTCCACCCTCCACGAAAAGTTCCGCACCCCCTGGATCGGCACCATCGTGCTGGGCGTGATCATCGCCATCGCCGCGGCCCTGCTGCCGATCGAGATCCTGGGCGACCTGGTCAGCCTGGGCACCGCCACGGCCTTCGCCATCGTCTGCGTCAGCGTGATCTGGCTGCGGCGGGCGCGTCCCGAACTGCACCGGCCGTTCACGGCGCCCTTCGGCGTCGTCACGCCGATCCTGGGCATCTTCTTCGCCATGGTCATGGTGGTCCCGCTGGTCACCGACATCGTCGCCAAGGCCGCGGCGGGCGATCCGATCCCGGCCATCCTGCTGGGCGGCTATTTCGGCCTGGGAGCGCTGATCTACATCGGTTACGGCATGCGCAACTCGCGACTGGCGCAGGGCCTGCCGCAGATCGACGACGACCAGGGCGCGGGCCCTGGGCCGGAACAGGCGATCGCCCACGGCATCGGCGACGGCCACGCCTGACGGACGGACGGACACATCGAGACGGAAAGCCCGGGCCTCGCCGCCCGGGCTTTCTTTTTCGGGCCTGAACCCCAATCATAAGGCGGATGACCGAACAGTCCCCCTCCCCGCCCATCCGCGCCCTGATCGCGCCGGTGACGCCGCTGCAGCAGAACTGCACGATCGTCTGGTGCGCCAAGACCAACAAGGCCGCCATCATCGACCCCGGCGGCGAGGTCCCGCGCCTGCTGCAGGCCTTGAAGGACAACGACCTCACGCTCGAGAAGATCTGGATCACCCACGGCCACCTGGACCACGCCGGGGGCACGGCGGCGCTGCAGGAGGCCACCGGCGTCCCCATCGAGGGGCCCCATCCCGACGACGCCTTCTGGATCGACGACATCACGGAGAGCGGCGCGCGCTGGGGCATGCCGGAGGCCCGCGCCTTCACCCCCGACCGCTGGCTGGGCGACGGCGACAAGGTGACGCTGGGCGAGACCGAGTTCGAGGTGATCCACTGCCCTGGCCACACGCCCGGCCACGTGATCTTCTTCCACCGCGAGGCCCGCTTCGCCCAGGTGGGCGACGTGCTGTTCCAGGGCTCCATCGGCCGCACCGACTTCCCGCAGGGAAGCTACGCCGCTCTGATCGACTCCATCACCCGCAAGCTCTGGCCCCTGGGGTCCGACGTCCGGTTCGTGCCCGGGCATGGGCCGATGTCCAGCTTCGGGGCCGAGCGGCACTCCAATCCCTTCGTTGCGGACTCGGCGCTGGCCGACTGAGGCGGTTTCAAGCGTGAAATCGGCGTGTTACGCCAGGGAGTGACGATGCCGCGCATGGACACCCGCACCGAACAGGCGCCCGCCGCCGCCCGGATCCTGATGGTCGACGACGACCCGGGCATCCGCGACGTGGTCTCCGACTTCCTCGGCAAGCACGGCTACACGGTGGACACCGCCGCCGACGCCCGCGAGATGGAGCTGGCGCTGGAGCGCGGCGCGATCGACCTGCTGGTGCTGGACGTCATGCTGCCCGGCGAGGACGGCCTGGCCATCTGCCGGCGGCTGGCGTCGAGCGCGAACGGCCCGCCGATCATCATGCTCTCGGCCATGGGCGAGGACACCGACCGCATCGTCGGCCTGGAGCTGGGGGCCGACGACTACCTGGCCAAGCCGTGCAACCCCCGTGAGCTGCTGGCCCGGGTCCGCGCCGTGCTGCGGCGGGCCGAACAGCGCGGCGCCAGCAACGCCATCGGCGCGGGCTGCGAATTCGCCGGGTGGCGCCTGGACCTCGTGCGCCGCGAACTGCGCTCGCCGCAGGGGGTGGTGGTGAACCTGTCGTCGGGCGAGTTCTCGCTGCTGCGCGCCTTCGTGGAGCGGCCCCAGCGGGTGCTGACCCGCGATCAGCTGCTGGACTTCGCCCGCGGCCCGGCGTCGGAGGCCTTCGACCGGGCCATCGACGTGCAGATCAGCCGGCTGCGACGCAAGCTGGACGACGGCGGCGGCCAGGACCTGATCCGCACGATCCGCAACGAAGGCTACATGTTCACGGCCAAGGTCAAACGCATATGAGGGTGATGGTCGGCGCCCGGCCGACGGCGTCGCTGTTCGCCCACGTGTTGGCGCTGATCGGCCTGTCCCTGGTGGCCGCCCAGCTGATCAGCGTCCTGCTGATCTTCAACCTGCCGCCGCCGATCCCCGACTTCTACCGGCTGAGCGAGGTGGTGCAGGCCTTCCGGGGCCCGCCGCCGACCTTCGCCGAGCGCAAGCCGCTGCAGTTGATCACCGTCGACAGGCTCCGCAACCCGGTGCTGGACGGCCGCACCATCCCGGGCATGCGCACGGAACTCGCCCACGAACTGGGCGTGCCGGAGGCCAGGGTCGCCATCACCTCCAGCGCCGGCCCCTTCGCCGACCGGCGGGTGCTCCGCACCGTCCGCAAGCGGCTGCAGCGGGCGGGCGAACGCGACGACCATTTCCTGATCACGCCCTTCGAGGTGGGCGTGCAGCAGGCCGATGGGCGCTGGCGGGTCGTCCGGCCGGAGCCGGGCTTTGGCCTCACCGCTTGGCAGCAGCGGATCATGCTGTGGTTCGTGCTCACGGCCCTGGCCATGGCGCCGGTGGCCTACCTCTTCGCGCGGCGGCTGTCGGCGCCCATCCGCCTGTTCGCCCGCGCCGCCGAGCGCCTGGGCCGCGACCCCCGCGCCCCGCCCCTCTCGGTCAGGGGCTCGTCGGAGATCGCCGTCGCCACCCAGGCGTTCAACGACATGCAGGAGCGCCTGCGCCTCTATGTGGAGGATCGCACGGCCATGGTCGGGGCCATCGCCCACGACCTGCGCACGCCGCTGACCCGGCTGCGTTTCCGCATCGAGAGCGCGCCCGAGGAGGTCCGCGCCAAGATGGCCGGCGACATCGACCAGATGGAGGCGATGATCTCCGCGGCCCTGACCTTCGTGCGCGACGCCACGCGGCCGGGCGAGCGCACGCCGCTGGAGCTCTCCTCCCTGCTCGAGAGCCTGTGCGACGAGATGGCCGAGACCGGCGCCCAGACCGAGGTGGAGCGTGGCGAGAA
>Ga0307513_10008383_pt1 | contig 13233 bp, 8 predicted proteins | sample 15_EM_MG_FD_202174 | JGI IMG/M metagenome (GOLD analysis project Ga0307513, IMG submission 202174) | Populus trichocarpa ectomycorrhiza microbial communities from riparian zone in the Pacific Northwest, United States - 15_EM | ecosystem: Host-associated > Plants > Roots > Unclassified | place...
GAGGTTGTAGTACCAGATGCTGGGATTGCTGATCGTTGGCGCTGTATCCGCAGGCCCCGACTCGATCACCAGTATCTCGGCTCCCGTCTTCGACAATTCTCCGGCGACGACCGAACCGGAGGCCCCTCCGCCGACGATGATGTAGTCGTATGTATCCCTGATCGTTTGCTGTTCTGTTGCGATGGGATTGTTCATTCCGGGTCTCCTCTTGGCGTCTGGTCACACAAAGCGGTTGCCACTAAGCAGGCATTCCTTGGTTCCCCAAGGAATGCCTGCTTAGATTCCTTTGTTTTCGCAGAGTTTTTTTCCAAAACCGGGAAGACCACTTTTGGAAACTCTGCTTAGTAGCCGCTAACGCATTTTCAGGATGACGACCCGATCGCTGGTTGGATCGGTCGTCTTGCGCAGCTTGGCGACTTGCGCGGCGGTGATCGCCGGCACCTGATTGCTCCACCCATTGCGGATGAAGGTGATGACGTGGGCGATGTCCTTAGTCTGATAACTGCTGCCGGAATTGCGGCATGCGGTATGCGTCAGTCGCCCCCCTGACCACGAGTGGGTTCGAACCGTTCAGCACCAAATTGACGAGCGAAGACGCATTGTCGTCGAGCACGACCGGGCTGCCGGCGAGGGCTGGCATATACAGGGTGAAGCCTCTGGCGTCTAATCCATGACAGCTCACGCAAGCTTCGACGTGGACGGCACCGCCCGGTTGCGTTATGGCGCCGTTGCGCAGGGCCACCGTGGTCGCACTGTCATGGGCGACAGCCTGTCGCGCTGATGTCGCCGACCGTCAGACCGATGTCGTGGCCGTCGTATTTTTGCCGCCGGATACATCGTAGAAGTAACCGCCGTCAGCGAGCCGCGACACGAATTTTGCTATGTCCTTGGCGGCCACCTCGGCAAGGTAGTGCAGCGCCGGTTCAATTGCTCGTTCCGGCCTCGCTGCGGTGTCTTGATGCTCATCTTGCCGCGACCCCAAAAAGGAAATACTGAGGCGAAAGCGTAAGCAGCCAGGTTGTCTACGTCTTTCCCCTGCTTGCGGATGTTTTTACCGTGCTTGCTTCTCCCGCAGTCCTGGCCGGAAACAATGCTCTGCCGCATACGGTGTCAACGCCGACGACGTTGATACTCTTTCGGAGTCGTCCCCGTCGCCCGGTGGAATGCTCGGGTAAAGCTGGCCTGCGAGGAAAAATGCGCATTGAAGGCTATTTCCGCGAGCGGCAACTTGCCTGCCTTCAGGTCCGCCATCGCATTTTCCAACCGCATGCGGCTGATATAGCGCTGCGGCGAGATACCCATGGCGAGTGTGAATTTGCGCGCAAAATGAAACTGGCTAAAGCCAGCAACTCCGGCGATAGTCTCAAGGGTGATATCGTTCTGGAGGTTTGCCGCAATATAATCGAGAACGCGTTGGAGCCGAGTGCTGTCGAGGCCGGTCTCTGAACGAAAAATAGCTTTTTCCTGCCGCAACCTTTCCTCGGATCGTTTGCGGTTCTCGATGTCGGTAAATGCAGCATGCCACCGGCCGACTTGTCCATCCTCGTCGCGGACCGGCGTGCAGCGCCCTGGAAGCCAACGATAAACCCCATCGCTTCTGCGCGACCGAAATTCACATTCGAACGAAAGGCCGTTCGAAAACGCGCCATTCCAATGAAACTGGACCGGGTCTAAGTCCTCTGGATGAAGTTCGGCGCTGGGCAGTGTGTCGCGCCAGCGATTGTGAGTAGTGCCGAGATAATCAAGCCCCATTCGGTTGACGTAAAGCCGTTCCCGCCGAGGCCCAAGAACAGTTACGAATAGCGGCGTAAGATCTAAGATCTGCCGGAATTCCTGCTCACTCACCTTTTGCGATTGGGTCGCGAATGATGACTGTTGCGCATTGGGATGATGCCCGAGATGAACTATCGCGCCGGCTGAGCTAGCGCTGAGAGTGTCCTTATCGCGCCTCTCATGTTCAGGGGCCCGCTGATAACTTCCGCTTCTCGTCGAACATTCCGATCCCTCCATTTCCCTACGCTTTCTTTCACCGCAACGCTGCTTCGCAGATGGTGCGGAAACGCACTGGGCTACCGGACCTTGAAGGGCTCGCCAGCCCGGTGTTGACCTTCTTCAGCAGCCCGGTTGTCGTCAAATCGCTCGTCACTAGAGCACCGTTTGACGCACAACGCACCCCTTCCGCAGCCGCAATGATCGCGGATATGCCGACCACGGCCTTGAGCCATCATGCAAATGCACCGGCGAGGCAGCGTGTTTCCGAATTGCCGACGACACCTTATCTTCTGCTGGCGGCGATGTTCCCAGGGAGCATCGGCGAGCAATCATGCGATCCATTTCCCTGACGAAAGGCCGGAGCCCCATGACTCTCGCGTTCGATAACAGCTATGCCCGCCTGCCCGAGCATTTTTTCGCGCGAGTCGCTCCCGGACCCGTCGCTGCGCCCAGGCTCGTGCGGGTCAATCGAGAGCTGGCCTTCGAACTCGAGCTCGATCCCGATTGGCTTGCCGGTTCAGATGGACTGGCCATGCTTTCCGGCAATCGGCTTCCCGATGAGGCCGCGCCTATCGCCATGGCGTATGCCGGGCATCAGTTCGGCCAGTTCGTGCCCCAGCTCGGCGATGGGCGAGCGATCCTGCTTGGAGAAGTCGTCAATCGTGACGGTGTTCGCCGCGACATCCAGCTCAAAGGCGCCGGACCTACGCCGTTTTCCCGCCGTGGCGATGGACGCGCGGCGCTCGGGCCGGTTTTGCGTGAATATATCGTCAGCGAGGCGATGGCCGCGCTCGGCATCCCGACCACGCGAGCGCTCGCGGCGGTAACGACCGGTGAGTCTGTATGGCGCGGGGAGGTTCTGCCGGGCGCGATCCTGACACGCGTGGCCGCGAGCCACATCCGCATCGGCACCTTCCAATATTTTGCGGCACGAGGCGACATCGAAGCCGTGCGCCGCCTCGCCGACTATGTCATCGCCCGGCACTATCCGGAGCTCGCTGGGGCCGCGAACCGGTATCTCGCCTTGCTTGAGGCCGTGATCATGAGACAGGCCGAACTTGTCGGGAAATGGATGCTCGTTGGCTTCATCCACGGCGTCATGAATACCGACAACATGTCGATAGCCGGCGAGACCATCGATTACGGTCCTTGTGCTTTCATGGACGAATATGACCCGCTCACCGTCTTCAGCTCCATCGACCATCACGGCCGCTACGCTTATGGCAACCAGCCGGGCATCGCCCAATGGAACCTGGCGCGCCTCGCTGAAGCGCTCCTGCCGCTGCTCGCCGAGGACACTGACCGTGCCGCGAGTCTGGCGCAGGAGGCACTCGGCCGTTTCGTCGAGCGCTTCGAGACACCTTTCCATGCGGGGCTGACCCGGAAACTGGGTTTCGCCGCCGAGCGTGAAGGAGACGTGGCGCTGGCGCGCGATCTTCTGAACATCATGGCCGCGAACCAGACCGACTTCACGCTCGCCTTTCGGCGGCTGGGCGAAGCTGCGGCTGATCGTGATGGAGAAGCGGGGTTTCGTGCATTGTTTGCCGACGCCGCAGGCGTTGACGGCTGGCTGGCACGCTGGTGGCAGCGCCTTTCGAACGAGCCGCAGGATGGTCATATCCGCCGCAGCGCTATGCACGCCGCCAATCCGATATACATCCCCCGCAATCACCGTGTGCAGGCCGTCATCGCGGCCGCCATGGAACGGCAGGATTATGCACCTTTCGAGGAGATGCTGACGGTACTCAGCAGGCCCTACGAAGAGCGGCCCGAATTCTCTGGCTATGCCCTTCCGCCGCAACCGCAGGAGCGTGTTCGGGAGACCTTTTGCGGTACGTAGGCGGTGGCTTTATATTGCCGCCATTTCGTTCGTGCCTGGCTCCGCTGCTGCGACGTTGTCGGCGATCTCCCTATCGCGGAGCGCGACATCGATCATCATCGAGCTCGATGGCAAGCGCGAATGCGAAGGCGCCACGTCATCAACACATGAGCATCTGCATAACATGTTTCGGCTTGAGCTCTCGCGGTCGCAGATCGTCGGTTTCAGGCGGCGGGTCGGTTCGCTCGACGAACGCCTGCCGGTGGGGCCAAAGTCACTCCGCCGGGCGGCGTGGGCGGGGTTGCAGGACTCCATGCCGCGCGCCGCCCTGCTGTCGATCCATGCACGCGTTGAGGGCGCAGGGCCGACAATTTGGGAGCACCACTCTCGTCGCACAAGCGAAGTGCGCACCTGGATTGTGTGCGGCCGGTGCTCATCCAGCACCGGTCCTCGCCGGCAAGGCGAGCGCTGACCAATCGCTGCCCCATGCGCTCAGAACCACGGCTAACAACTGAGGCCGCTTGTCACCCGAAGGAGATCAACGCCGGTCAGCCGCTCGCTTCCGGAACGCGTTTATTGCGGACATCAGCGTATTCTGCGCTCTCGGAACGCATGTCGGACTCGGCGGCGCGCTTCTGCTTCCGCCTGCTGTCATCGCTGTCCAGAGACGGCGCTGGAAAGCTGCGCACTGACGGAAGCGAGCAGCAACTCATAGGCACGGTCGACGATGTCGTCCAAGGACCGAGTTCTAGCGAACATGGCCTTGGCTTCGACGCGCAATTCGTCGCGGCTCGGTATGTGCGGTAGATGCAAATTCGCCCATGCTTCTGCCGTGTGCATTCGGGCACTGCGGAGTGTTGTCTGAAGTGCGGCAAGTTGCGGCCCCTGCAGAGCGCCCGATATCGCAAACGCTACGGTCCGCGGCTGAAAACGGGCCGCGAGTTGCTCCGCCGCGCGATTGATGATCTTCGCGCCAAGCCTCTGTTCATTGCGTAGGACGGCCTCGGGTGGCGTTTTCAGATCCCATACGATACCCAGCCAGGAAAGGGCCCTCAGGATGTAATAGGTCGGGTCGATCTCCCACCATTTAAATCCCTGGCGAACGCTGCTCTGATAGGCGTGATGGTTGTTGTGCCACCCCTCGCCCATGGTGAGCAGCGCCAGTAGCCAGTTGTTTCGGGAATCATCGCCCGTCACGTAACGCTTTCTGCCATGCACATGAGCAAGCGAGTTGATGCAGAATGTAGCGTGAAAGAGCAACACCGTGCTCCAGAAAAAGCCTACAACCAAGCCCGCCCATCCCGCCATCAGCAGGCAGAGCATAGCGACGGCGACGGCTGGCACCTGCTCGTATCGATCCAACCACATCAACTCAGGATAGCGGACCAGGTCACCGACTTTCGCCAGATCGGGCTTATCAAACTTGCGTTTAAACATCCAGCCCAGGTGACTATAGAAAAAGCCCTTGTGCCGGGGGGAATGCACGTCCTGCTCGGCATCGGAATGCAAATGATGGTGACGGTGCGTGGCAGCCCACCACAGCACACTTTTCTGCGTCGTGGTCTGGGCCAGGAAGGCAAGAACGAACTGAAACGCCCGGCTCGTGGAAAAGGAGCGATGCGAGAAGTAGCGATGGTAGCCGGCCGTGATGGCAAACATGCGTATCACGTAGAGCGCGATGCAAATGAGGACCGCCCGCCATGCGACGCCTGTCCAGATCGCAGCGATGCAACCGAGATGGATCAGCGCGAAGGGAAGCGCGGAGGGATAGACGATATCATCGTGCTCGGCGTCATCGTTGATGGCGGTAGACATTGAGAAGTCCTTTTTCGGCATCGTGGCTTGGACGGGGCAGCCCGGCTGTCGTAACGGCGAGGTGCCTGCCTGCCGGGCGCGCTGGCGTTGTGGCGCGCGATCGGGCAGGATGCTTGGTTACCGCGCGATCCGGGCCGCTCGGCCTGCTTCTGCGGAGGGGCTACAGGTCCAATTATCTGGCCTGTCCTGCACTGAGTTTGGGTGCCATCAATTCTTGAATGAGTCACTGTGCAACGGATGCGGCTCACCTTGGTTCCACTACGGGGAACGGAGACGAAGACGAGGTAGCTGGAACCTACTGTGCGGCTGTGCCTTTTCGCGAAGATCTCGCGCCGGCGTGGCAAGCCGGGTCGGGGGTGCCAGGCTGTCCGGTTGCGGTCGGCGGGCGCAATCAGCAGATCGTGCCGGTTTAGGCACGCCTGGAGACTTCATGGGTATGGCGGTTGAAGTGGTTGTGACGCCGCGTAGGGGCGTCAACTCTGGTGAGGCGGGTGCAGCGGAGAGCTAGCCCGAGGGACCTTCGCCCAGTCAAGGAGCGGGGCATGTAAAGTATGGCTGGCGAGCCTACGCAAGGAGCTAGTCTCGAAGACATATCGGCCCCATCCCGTGCGGCGGGTGATGATTCCGAAGCGATGGCCGACTGCGGCAGATGTCGGGCTTTGAGTAGTTTCCGATGCTGGCGCCCTCCACCACCGGAAGCGTAGGCTCCAATCCTGCACGAGCGCATCTGTCTGCTGACCGCTCGCACCGAGCCTCACCCGACATCTTGCGCCCGATCCCCAAAACAGCGAAGGGAACAGGACAATGAAGGCTCTCGTCTATTCCGGTCCATCGAAGAAGTCACTTGAAGACCGGCCAAAACCGACGATTACCGCGGCTACGGACGCAATCGTCAAGATCAGCAAGACGACGATCTGCGGCACCGATTTGCATATTCTCAAGGGCGACGTGCCAACCTGTCAGCCTGGCCGCATCCTGGGTCATGAGGGCGTGGGCATAATCGATGCCGTGGGCTCCGCGGTGACCACGTTCAAGACAGGCGACCGGGTTATCATCTCCTGCATCAGCGCCTGCGGCAAATGCGAGTATTGCCGACGGCAAATGTATTCCCACTGCACCACCGGCGGCTGGATCCTCGGCAACACGATCGATGGAACGCAGGCCGAATTCGTCCGCATTCCCTATGCCGATACAAGCCTCTACCCCATTCCCGAAGGAGCCGACGAAGAGGCGCTCGTCATGCTTAGCGATATTCTGCCCACCGGTTTCGAGTGTGGCGTGCTCAATGGCAAGGTTCAACCCGGGGGCACGGTAGCAATCGTCGGATCGGGGCCAATCGGGCTGGCGGCTCTGTTGACCGCGCAGTTCTTTTCCCCGGCCGAAATCATCATGATCGATCTCGACGACAATCGCCTCGAGGTGGCCAAGCGCTTCGGCGCGACGACCTGCATCAACAGCGCCGGCGGCAACACTGTCGAGACAGTCATGGCCATCACCGGCAAGCATGGCGTCGATACGGCGATTGAAGCGGTCGGCATCCCGGCGACATTCGAGCTGTGTGAGAAAATCGTCGCTCCAGGTGGCACTATCGCCAATATCGGTGTCCATGGAACCAAGGTGGACCTCCATCTGGAGAATCTGTGGGACCGCAACATCACTATCACCACGCGCCTCGTCGACACGGTCAGCACGCCAATGCTGCTCAACACTGTGCGCTCCGAGAAGATTGATCCCAAACTCCTGATTACGCACCGCTTCAAGCTCGATCGCATCCTTGATGCTTACGAGACATTCGGGCATGCCGCAAACACCAAGGCGCTCAAGGTTATCATCGAGGCGTAGCGGGCTGCTGAAATCCCTCTCTTGCGGATCCGGCCTCGCGAGACGTTCCCAGATGGCCATTGACCGCAGTCTGACTGGATCCGCCTGCTCAGCGCCGTGCCGCGCGAGCGCCGCATCGTCATCGACTGCGACGGCGCCTATAACGACCCGATCCTGTTCAACGGCGACTGAGTAGATTCCGGCCCTGTCTGGGACGATTTCACGCTGCTACGTTCGAGGCTAATCAGACGCGGGCGCAAAGCCGCACAGTTGCAAGAAACAGAAGGCGTGCCAGTCGCTTGCGGACATGATCGCCGCTGGAAGATATCCGGCTGCGGTTATCCGCGCCTGAGCGGCACGCGAATTTTCGTTTATCGCGCTCGCGCCTGGAGCGAAGCGGTTATCGATAAGGATCGGACAAGTTCCCTGCTTGCATGCCAGCTTGGCGCGGACATGTTGCTGCTGACCGATGTCGACGTGCTTTATCTCGATTTCTGCATACCGCAAGCGCGGCGAATAAAGAGCGCCAGCGCGGGCACACTTGCGGCCGAACAATTCGCGTCCGGCTCGATGCGTCCCAAAAATAGAAGCGGCAACACGCTTTGTCACGGCAACTGGCCGCACGGCCGCTATCGGCCGCCTGGAAGAATGCCGCTGCGATCGTCCGAGGCGATGCGGGAACGCGAATTGCCCCCTCCAAGGCGGAGATCGCGTTGCGTCGATAGAACGGGCGGTGCCCCCAGGTCGAGTAGTTTCCGAATCTGCCGCTTGCGGGGTCTGCAGGCCATTTGATGCTGATGGGCAATAGCGCCCTCAAGGAGAACCACAATGCCCGCTACAACGCACACCAAAGCCGCCGAAGATCACAAAACAGCCGCCAAGGCCCACGAGACCGCCGCACAGTTGCATACCAAGGGCGATCATGTTGCGGCTCTCGACAGTTCGACCAAGGCGAAGAGCCACGGCGATACGGCCCACAAGTCGTCCACCGAAGCGCACGGCAAGAGCGCCATGCACGCCAAGAAGTAATTTTGCGGGCAGCGGAGTGTTCCGCTGCCCAACTCCCCTTCCGATGGCTGTGAGACGGCGCCCATGCGCGGCAGGCTTCTTGAACATCAGCAAGGAAAATGCGGCATGTCTCAACTGATCGCGGTGACCTATCCGGACCTGTTCAAAGCCGAAGAAGTCCGCGCCAAATTGTGGAAGCAGCAACGTGAATACCTGCTTGCGCTCAACGATGCGGTGGTGGTCACGAAGGACGCCGAGGGGAAGGTTAAGCTACATCAGCTTATGAATCTGACGGCCGTGGGCGCGGTATCAGGCGGGTTCTGGGGAACGCTCATCGGCATGATTTTTCTGAGCCCGCTGTTTGGCGCAGTGATCGGAGTGACCTCTGGAGTGTTGTCCGGCGCGCTAACCGATGTCGGCATTGGCGACCAGTTCATGTCTGAGCTGGCGGAGAAATTCGCGCCCAATACGTCGGCGCTGTTCGTTCTGGTGCGCAATGCAACGCCCGACAAGGTGGTCGCCGAGATTGCGTCATATGGCGGCACGGTTTTGCAATCTTCGCTCAGCCATGAGGATGAGGCCAAGCTTCAAGCCGAGCTGACGCAGGGGCATGCGGCAAGGGCGTTGGCGGTCGCGGCGACGGCCAATGACGTCGAGGCGCCAAGGACCTCCAACTCCCCATGATGATCGGCGGACGCCGATGCCAAAGAGACCTTCCCATCGGAGGCCTTCTACGTCAATCCTGGCATCGACTTGCAGCATGCCTCAGTCAAGGTCAAGGTATCAAAGCCGTGGGACTATCTGGGCGAGGACATGACGGTCTTGGTCGATATCGAGGTCCTCCGGCGCGAAAATGCGGTGACGTTTGTCGCCGGACGCGCCCACGTCCACAACATCACGAAATCCAAGCCCTGGTGATGAAGGTGATGTTGGGCCGCGCCAAGAGGCAACCTGTCACCGTCGGTATCGTCAGTGGCGAGAAAGCCCAGATCGTCGTCGGACTCAATGCCGGCGATCTCGTGATTCCGTCCAGCAATGCATTGATCAAGGACGGCCAGCGCGTTGGGGCGCGCGCGAGCCATGATCGTCAGGCGAGCCGGTCCATGCGGTCGCGAAAGCCGTGACCTCAGCGGGCGTGATATATCGGCACACTAACGCGGGATCGTGTTAGGTGGACGCGTCACAGCTCGGGGGCACTCTAGATCCTTTGCCGGCCCGCGCGATTTTAAAGGAAAACCGCACCCACTTTTCCTGATCGCGCTCTATCGCGGATGGCATGTCAGCTTCGTGCCGCCTCGCGGGCGCTTTTCATTGCCTCCACGAGGCCTGCTTCGGTAAACGGCTTGGCGATCACCACCGCGCTCGGCCGGAGCTTTCTGACGCCGCGAAGATCGCCGGTGACGAAAACATGCGGCACGAACCTGTCGCGAAGGATCCGTTCGACCGCCGCAAGGCCGCTGCCCACCCGGAGTTGCGCATCGACAATCATCATGTCGGGCGTATATCGCGCGGCCGCCGCGACGGCCCCGTCCTCGGTCGTCTCGATGGCGCTGACCTTATGCCCCATCAATTCGAGCATGTCGCCAAGCAGCCAGCCGATCATGGCATCGTCCTCGACAATGAGGATGCGAAGCGATGTTATTAATTCCACCAGTGGCAACGCGGGCAACGCGGCCATCGCGCCGTCATCGGAGTGGTTGTCCGCCTGTGCCGCAATACCAGCAGGCGGCATATTGTGCGCCGGATGCATAGTCATGCTCCAAGAATTGAAAACGGCGCCATAGGCCGTGGGAATTGGGCGGTTCAGGCCCCGTTGTACGACAACGTTAGCCGATGGCCCGACAGCGCGGCAGCGTCGGAAACTACTCAGCCCGAGGCTTCAGGAGGCTTTCGAGCGATTGTTTGACGTCATCCCGAATTGCGCCCGCTTGTGTCACAGCTTGCAGAGCAAGCATGCTATTGTCCAGGCGACGCAACCGGGCAGGTTGCCCAACAGTTGAAAGCAAATCCGAATGCCAGAACGCCCTCCGCATCTGGCAGCTAGCTCCCTCCCGCCGGCGGCCGGGCACCCTGCAAGCGCGCTCCATTCATCGTCACCGGCCGCCATGGGACCGGCAACCTTCCCGGTTGTCGCCATCGGCGCTTCGGCAGGCGGCCTGGATGCTTGTCGAAGGCTGCTCGACGCCATGCCTGATGGCGGCGGCGCGGCCTTCATCCTGGTCCAGCATCTCGATCCCCATCACGAGAGCATGATGGTCGAATTGCTGGCCAGCCATACCGCGATGACGGTGCTGCAAGCCACCGACGGAATGACTATCGAGCGCGGCCATCTGTATGTCATTCCCCCCGGCGCCTATCTCTCGGTCAGCCAGGGCATGCTGAGCCTGGTCGCTCCCAACGCGCGGCACGGTGCGCGGCTGCCCTTCGATTTCCTGCTGCACGCGCTGGCGCGAGATTTTGGTCCGCGCGCGGTGTGCGTGATCCTGTCGGGAACCGGCAGCGACGGCAGCCTCGGGCTGAAATCTATCAAGGCGAAGTCAGGGCTTGTGATCGCGCAAAATTTGGAAGAAGCCGGCTATGACGGTATGCCGCGAAGCGCCATTCTGACCGGCAGCGTCGATCAGGTGCTCCCCGTGGCCGGGATTGCCAGCGCGCTGGCCGCCCATGCGGCCACGCTCGCTTTTGCTGGCCCGCCGGCCATCTCCGAGGCGAGGCAGGGTGCTCAAGTCTGGCTGCCCAAGGTCATCGCTCTGCTGCGCTCAAGAACCGCCCATGATTTCACCCTGTACAAGCCGGGCACGCTGCAACGCCGGATCGAGCGGCGCATGACCCTCGCAGGGCTCGATCGCGAGGATACGGATCGTTATCTGGGCGTTCTGCAAGGCGACGGCCACGAGCTTGACCTGCTGGCGAAAGACCTGCTCATCAACGTCACCAGTTTCTTCCGCGACCCCAAGGTCTTCGACGTCTTGGCCGAGACGGTCATCCCCGGCCTTGTGCAGAAGCACATGCCCGATCAGCCCTTGCGCATCTGGATCGCTGGATGCAGCACGGGTGAAGAAGCCTATTCGCTGGCGATGCTTTTCCAGGAGCAGATCGCGGCCGCCAAGCGCAATATCAAGCTCCAGGTGTTCGCATCCGATGTCGATCCCGACGCCGTCGCTGCCGCGCGTGAGGGGCTCTACCCGGCGGCCATCGCGACAGACGTTTCGCCTGCGCGCCTTAGCCGCTTCTTTTCCAGGCAGGATGACGGCTACAAGGTCTGCGCCGAGTTGCGTGCGGCGGTGGTGTTCACGGTGCAGGATGTTCTCGCCGATCCGCCTTTCTCGCGCCTCGACCTGATCTCATGCCGCAACCTGCTGATCTATCTCGGCGTCGAGGCGCAGGCGAAGGTGATTGCCTTGTTCCATTTCGCCTTGCGCCAGGGCGGCATTCTGTTGCTCGGCGGCTCGGAGACGATCGGCAATGCCGAGGGCCGCTACGAGGTGATTTCCAAGCCGGAACGGCTCTACCGGACCATCGGCCGCTCACACCTGCAACCATTTGGCCCCTCCAAGAGCAGCCCAGACCTCTCGCGGCCCTCGATGGGCCTGGGGCTGGCACCGGCGCCCTCTCGCCAGGCCGCCATCGCCGAACTGTGCCGGCGGCTGGTGCTGGAGGCCCATGCGCCCGCCGCCGTGCTGATCAATGCCAAGCACGAATGCCTGTTTTCCTTAGGGCCGACGCATCTTTATCTGCGCGTCGTCCAAGGCCATCCCACGCAAGACCTGCTGGCCATGGCGCCGGGGGATATGCGCACCAAGTTGAGATCGGCCATCCATCAGGCCACCATGAGCCCAGCGCCGGTGGTCGTTCCCGGCGGCCGGATCGATCGAGATGGCAGTCCGGTTGCCTTCGAAATCCACGCCCAATCGGTTCCGATTGATGGCGAAGAGCTGATGCTGATCTGCTTTGTCGACGGGCCAAGGCGTGACCCCAAAAGGCTGAGCAACAGCGCGCCGCCCGATGCCGGGCGCGTCGCCGAGCTTGAGCATGAGCTGGAGGCCACCAGAACCGAGCTGCAAAGCGCCATCCACAATTTGGAAATATCGGGGGAAGAGCAAAAAGCGATCAACGAAGAAGCCTTGTCGGTTAACGAGGAGTTCCAGTCGACCAACGAGGAGCTGGTGACATCGAAGGAAGAGTTGCAGTCGCTTAATGAGGAGCTGACCGCGCTCAACACCCAGCTCCAGGAAACGCTCGACCGCCAACGCATCACAGCCGACGATCTGCAGAACATCCTCTACAGCACCGACATTGCAACGGTGTTCCTGGATTTGAGCCTCAACATCCGTTTCTTTACGCCGGCGACCCGGTCGCTGTTCAACGTCATACCCGGCGATGTCGGCCGGCCGCTTGCCGATCTCAATTCGCTGTCCTCCGACAGCGCCCTGGCCGCCGACGCCCAGGCGGTGCTGCAAAGCCTGTTGCCGGTCGAGCGCGAGATCGAGACGCAGAGCGGCATATGGTTCATTCGGCGAATCCTGCCCTACCGCGCCCATAACGACAAGGTTGAGGGGGTCGTCATCACCTTCACGGACATCTCGGAGCGCAAGGCGATCAAGAAGGCGCTGGAGCAGGCCAAGCAGACCGCCGAGCTGGCCGACGTGGCGAAATCACGTTTTCTTGCCGCCGCGAGCCACGATCTTCGCCAGCCTCTGCAAACGCTCAATTTGCTGCATGCATTGCTGGCCCGCATTGTGGAGGGCGACAAAGCGTCAATGCTCGTCGCCCGGCTG
>Ga0307513_10008384_pt1 | contig 13232 bp, 10 predicted proteins | sample 15_EM_MG_FD_202174 | JGI IMG/M metagenome (GOLD analysis project Ga0307513, IMG submission 202174) | Populus trichocarpa ectomycorrhiza microbial communities from riparian zone in the Pacific Northwest, United States - 15_EM | ecosystem: Host-associated > Plants > Roots > Unclassified | place...
CGGCGCGCACCGTCTTGTGGTGATAGACCTGCGCGTACATGTACGAGCGCGCGAACAGGTATTGCTCGACCGCGTACATGCCGCGGCGATAATCGACCACGAGGTCCGACGGATCGTCGACGCCGTCGGGGCCGGTCCGCACATTGGCGATCTGGACCGCGTGGATGATCCAGTCGAGATCGTAGGTCGCGTAGCCGGCGCCGGAGTAGTGGCCATCGCGAAGCAGGTAGTCGAGCCGGTCGACGTCGAGCTGCGACGACACCAGCTTGCGCGCGAAGTGCGGCTTGTAGCGCTTGCCCCAGAAGTCGCGCAGGGTCGACGGCAGCCCGGGCTCGAGCGCCTCGAGCGCGTCGCTGAGCTCGGGATCCTCGGCGACGATCCGGGCGCCCCAGCGCTCGTGATCGTGGCCTGCGAACACGTGCTCCCAGGCGTGCGAGAACGGGCCGTGGCCGATGTCGTGGAGCAGCGCCGCGACCTTGATGTGCAGCGCGGTCTCGGGCGAGATCTCGCGCTCGAGCCGGCGCGCGACCCGCTGCGCGATGTGGAACGTGCCGAGCGCGTGGCCGAACCGCGAGTGCTCGGCGCCGGGATACACCAGCCAGGCAAAGCCCATCTGCTTGATCCGGCGCAGGCGCTGCATCACGCGGGTGTCGAGCAGATCCGCGATCGGCCGATCCTTGGCCTTGAACTCGACGAGCCCGTGCACCGGGTCGCGGAATACGCGGTCTTTCACGCCAGTCACGGTCGGCATGGTAGCAATGGAAGGGAGTCCACCGCGAATTGCTGATCTGTAAATCCCGGCCTAGCTGATTCAGCAAGTCATTGCGATCACTTGGCAATGGTGCGCTGACCCGACGCGGCCTCACGACGCCACGCAACATGCCCTCCGTCCCCCAGATCCGCGAGGTCGCCATCGAACGGCTCGACGGCTCGACCCGCCAGGCCGTCCGCGATCGCGTCGTGATCGAGGCGCCGCTCCAGCTGCGCGCGCGGGGCACGCCGGTGGCGACGATCATGCGCACGCCGGGCCACGACCTCGAGCTCGTGCGCGGCCTGCTCCACGCCGAGTCGGTCGCGGGCGGCGCGCTGGTCCAGGCCGACGACGACGCGGTCGAGATCGACGTCGACGCCGCGGCGTTCGCGGGCCGCGGGCTGCTCAGCTCGGCGGCGTGCGGCGTGTGCGGCCGGGTCGCGATCGCCGACCTCGAGCTGCGTGCGCGCGAGGTCACCGCCGACACCGCGATCGCCCGCGGCGTGCTCGCCGGGCTGCCCGACGCGCTGCGCGCCGCGCAGGCGGTGTTCGACGACACCGGCGGGCTGCATGGCGCCGGCCTGGCGACCGTGGCGGGCACGCTGGTCGCCGCGCGCGAGGACGTCGGCCGGCACAACGCCGTCGACAAGCTGGTCGGCTGGGCGCTCGGCGCGGGCATCGCCCCGGCGGGCCACGTGCTCGTCCTGTCGGGCCGGCTGGGCTACGAGCTCGTGCAGAAGGCGATCATGCTCGGCGTGCCCATCGTCGCCGCGGTCTCGGCGCCGAGCTCGCTCGCGATCGAGCTGGCCGAGCGCTTCAATGTCGCGCTGGTCGGCTTCGTGCGCGGGTCGCGCGCCAACGTCTACGCGCACGCGTGGCGGATTCACTGAGCCGCACCTCGGACGCTTTTGCGATCAGCATTCTTGCCCGTGCGCCAGCTTCACGCATAGGTTCCCGTCGATGATCGATCGAGCGTGCCGCGTCACCATCGCCCTGGCCTGCACGGTGGTCGGGTGCAGCAAGAGCCCCGACCCCGCGGGAGAGGCCCGCACCGCCGAGGCCACGCGCGTCGGCGGCGCCCCGGCGCCGGTCGCCGACGTCAAGGCCAAGCCGCCGACCAAGGCCGCCGCGCGCGGCGCCGAGCACGCCGTGTACTCGCTGGTCGACAACCGCCTGTCGGCCCACCTGACGCGCGGCGGGGGCCTCGTGGTCGCCGCCGGCTCGGCTGGCCTGGCCAAGTACACGCGGTTCGCCAACGTCATGAAGAGCGGCTCGAAGAAGGCGTGGGAGCTGCGCCAGACCGAGGGCGACGTCAAGGTCGCGCGGCTGACCGGCAAGTCCGGCACCGTGTTCGTACCGCTGACCGCCGCGCAGGCCGGTCGCCCCAAGATCCGGCTGCGCGCGTTCGCCAAGTCCGACACCACCGTCAGCCTGCGGGTCAACGAGAACAAGGACATCAACGGCAAGCTCGCCGAGGGCTGGTCCACCGTCGAGCTCACCGTCCCGCAGGGCCAGCTCAAGGCCGGCGAGAACGCGCTCCAGCTGTTCATGAAGTCGTCGGGCGTCGAGGTCGCGTGGCTGCAGATCGGCGCGGCCACGCCGACCGGCGACGACGGCGCGGTGACGTTCTACGACGGCGCCAAGAAGGCGCTGATCCTGCCCAAGGACGGCCAGATGAGCTGGTTCGTCTCGGTGCCGCCCAAGGCCAAGCTGACCGGCGACCTGTCGGACGGCAACTGCAGCGTCGCCGTGCTGGCGACCGCCGACGACGGCGCGACCGCCGAGGGCAAGCTCACGGGCCTCGGCTCGGCGGTCGACCTGTCGGCGCTGGCCGGCAAGGCGGTGCGGCTCGACCTCGAGGGCACCGGGTGCGCGACCACGGCGCTGTCCAACGCGACCCTCGCGGTCCCCGGCGACGCCCCGGTCGCCAAGCGCGGCGAGGCCCCGAAGTTCGTCGTGTTCGTGATCATGGACTCGCTGCGCGCCGACCGCGTGCGCAGCTTCCACGCCAAGGCGCGGCCCGAGACGCCGAACTTCGACAAGCTCGCCGAGTCGTCGACCCTGTTCCTGTCGAACTACGTGCAGGGCAACGAGTCGCAGGTCTCGCACGCGTCGATGTGGACCTCGAGCTACCTCGCCAAGCACAAGGCGATCGCGATGTCCGATCACCTGCCCGACAAGTGGCTGACGATCGACGAGGTCGCCAAGAAGGCCGGCAAGTTCGTCGCCGGCGCGTCGGGCAACGGCTACATCCGGCCGGCGCGCGGCTTCGGCAACAGCTGGGACAAGTACGTCAACCACATCGAGAAGGGGCTCGGGCTCAAGGGCGCCGACATCATGGACAAGGGGCTGTCGTTCGTGACGCCCAAGAAGGATCAGCCGTGGTTCCTCTACCTCGGCTTCATCGACACCCACGTCACGTGGCGCGCCAAGCAGCCGTGGCTCGACAAGTACGACGGCGGCTACAAGGGCCGGTTCGCGACCGAGTTCGGCGACGACGGCCCGGGCGGGTTCCCCAAGGACCTGAGCGATCGCGAGAAGGACCACATCCGCGCGCTCTACGACTCCAACGTCAGCTACCAGGACGATCTGCTCGGCCAGCTGATCGAGAAGCTCAAGGGCTGGGGCGTGTGGGACCAGACGATGTTGATCGTGACGGCGGACCACGGCGACGAGCAGTGGGAGGACGGCCGCGTCGGCCACGGCGGCTCGGTGCGCGACATGCTCGTCCACGTGCCGCTGCTCGTGCACTACCCGGCGACGTTCCCGGCGGTCAAGGTCAGCGAGGGCACCGAGGGCATCGACATCGTGCCGACCCTGGCCGACGCGCTCGGCGTGCAGGTCGACCCCGAGTGGCAGGGCATGTCGCTGGTCGGCCTGGCCAACGGCGGCGGCGGTTATCCGCTGATGTCGGTCGTGTCACAGTACGAGAACGCACACGGCGGCCGGATCGGCCACTGGAAGCTCAAGCTGATCGGCACGCAGTCGCCCAAGCTCTACGACCTCGCCAAGGACCCCGACGAGCACAACGACGTGTGGGGTAAGCCGTCTTCGGAGATCGGCGCGCGCCTGCTGCTCGACCCGATGTGGCTGCTGCGGACGTGGAACGCCGAGTGGAAGAAGTCGCAGTGGGGCAACGCGGCGGCGGTAACCAATCGATTTGCCGCCGATCTGGGCGAATAGAGCGCAGACTGCGCGGATGAACCGCGACCTACACCCGATCGACGGCGCGCGCTACCTGCTGGAGCGCACCCAGGAGCTCGACGACGGAATTCGCGCGCAGTATCGCGCGGCAATTTACACCCGTGACAACGAGTTCGCGGTGACCGCGACGCTCGAGGACAACGGCCGCGTCGAGCTGCCGCCGACCGGCGCGCCCGACGAGCTGCAGGCCCGGCTCACCACGATCGCCAAGCTGGTCGCGCGCGACGCCGGCAAGCTGCGCGCCGACGGCATGCCGCCGTGGCCCTCGCGCATCCTGCGCTGGCGGCGCTGAGGTCTACGTGGCGACGAGCGGTAGCGCGACGACCAGCTCGGTGCCGCCGCCGCGGCGCTCGCTGTGCGCGAGCTCGCCGCCGTTCTTGACGGCGATCGCCTCGACCGCGCGCAGATCGAAGTGCTCGCCGTCGAGGGCGACGCGCGCGCTACGCACGATCTCGAGCCACGGCTTGCCGTCGATCCGGCGCTCGCGGACGAACAGCTCGATCGGCGCGGCCTCGGCCTGGTCAGCCTCGAGCTGGACGGTCTCGGCCACCGCGTCGAGCGTGACGCCGTAGATGAGGTGGGCCAGCTCGTCCGCGCTGCACTGCGTGGTCGCGTCGGGCGAGATCGTGAGGTGGAGATCGACCGCGATGGTCGACGCCGCGCGCACGACCTCGACGGCGGCGGTGATCGCCGCGCCCACCGGCGCGCCGCGCGTGATGATCTCCTCGGGCCGCGCCACCGCCATCAGCTCGGTCAGCTGGTGCTGCGCGTCGCGCGCGGCCTTCTGGAGGTCTTCGATGAACTCGTGCGCCTCGGGATTACAGCGTCGCGCCAGCTCGAGCGACGCGAGCTGGACGATCTGCACCAGGTTGAGCAGGTCGTGCGTCTTGCCCGACACCAGGCGCGCGGCGGCCTTGCTGTGAACCGCGCGCGCGAGCTCCCACTCGAAGCGGCGCTGGCGCTCGACCAGCGCGAGGCGTTCATTGATCTTCGTCATCGATCCTCGTCATCTTCTTCGTACTCGACCGGCTCGTAGCGTAGCTCCCGGCTCGCCGGGCACAGCTCGCGGTAGCTGCATCGATCGCACCACGATCCCGGATTCGGCCGCGGCCCGTCGCTGATCGCGAGCGCCGCTGCTTCGATGTTGTCGAACAGATCGGGCACCAGCCGATCGATGATCATCGCCGGCGGGATCGCCGTGCTCCACTCGACCGCGCGCTCGTTGATCCAGTGGATGCCGAGCCAGAACTGGCGGACGTGGCGAAACGCGGCGGCCGCCAGCACCGCGTAGCCCTCGAGCTGATCGGCGATCGACGAGCCAGGGATCCGCTGACCCGTCTTGTGGTCGACCAGCGCGATCGCGTCGTCCTGGAACAGGTAGCCGAGGTCGAGCACGCCGCGGTAGTACGCATCGCCGCTGTAGAACTGCGTGGTCGAGAGATCCTCGCGCACCGCGAGCGAGTACTCGACCAGCTGGCGCGCCACCCGTCGCCGCCGCCGAAATTGCCCGAGCCGCGCCATGAACGCCGGGATCCCGGTCGCCAGCAGATCGAACCGGCGCTGCTCGATCTCGTTCGGCAGCTCCGCCCGGACGGCGGCCTCGGCCTCGGCCTGCGGCGTCCCCATCAAGATCTGCTCGAGCACCTTGTGGATCGCCTTGCCGATCCGCGCCTCCGGCATGACCTCCGGCTCCGGAATCTTCTGGACGTACTTGAAGTGAAACAGCCGCGGGCAGCGCAGCGCCGTCGACACCTTGGAGGCCGACCATGGAGCGTGGATGAGCGCGCGCGTCGACGGCAAGCCCGCACAGCGTAGCCGAAAATCCGTCGGGCGGATCCAGCGTGACGTCGCTCGTGACCGCCGCGCTCTGACCGGAGCGCGGCGACAGCTGATCGCGTGGCGCCAGCGCCGCGGCGTGCGCGTTCCTGTCGAGGCTGGTGGATCCGGCGGCGCGAGCGCTACTGCCGCGCCGGCATCACGAAGGCGCGCGCGAGCGCCGGGAGCAGGGCGACGCGCGCCTACCGGGACGAGCCACGCGCGACCTCGGTCAGCGCGAGCTCCGCGGGCGCGGCGACGCAGCTGCCGGTCTCGGCTTGCTCCGGGACCGCGCACACCAGGTCCGAGGCGCAGTTCTCGTCGCGCGAGCACGGCGCGCCGGCGGGCTGGACGTCGACGCAACGGCCGAATCGCTGCTTCACTTGCGACGGAAGATCGTTGGAGCAGAACAGGTCGGCGCCGCACTCGTCGGTCACCGCGCAGACCTCGCCGCGCGCGAGCAGTGGATAGCCGCAGACCCCCTCGGGCGCCAACCCACCTTCGTCGAGCTCTGCGCGGTGGCAAACGAGATCGCCGCCGCAGTCGTTGTCCCGCTCGCACACGTCGGCGAGGTCAGCGCAGGCCGCGGCGCACAGCGCGATCGCCGCGCAGATCATCGCGCGGATCACAGCGTCCCCTCCACCACGCCGGACACGCCGCGTCCGGCGCCCTGGATGCCGGACGCGTGCGACCGGTAGCTCGCGTCGGTCAGGTTTTCGACCGCGAGCGTGACCCGCAGGCGCGAGCTGATCCGGGCCCCGGCTCGCACCACGAGCACCGCCCAGCCGGGCGTACCGCGGCATGCGCCGGGGACCTCGGGGCAGATCCGTGGATCGCCGCGGTCGAGCTCGGAGAGCCGCTCCTGATCGAGCGCGTAGCGCAGCAGTCCTTCGCCGAACCAGCGCGTCGCCTGGGCGTTCCACCGCACGCCGATCGTGCCGAACGGCGGCGGCGTCTTCGAGGTCGGCTCGGTCGTGGTGGTCATCGCGACCGGATCGCTGGTGCGCTGCGCGCCGCGGGTCCAGCTGAACGTGCCGAACGCCGAGAACCGTTGCCAGACCGGCGCCATCGCGGCGAGCTCGACCGAGTGGTAGCGGGCCGAGTCGGTGTTCCCCGACTGCAGCACGCGGAGGCCGTCGATCGTCGTGATGTCGCCGAGCGAGGTGACCCGTCGGGCGATCGCGTCGACGATCGTGGTGTACGCGTACGTCGCGGAGATGTCGGCGCCGCGCGGCGCGAGCTTGACGCCGAGCTCGCCCGACAGCGCGCGCTCCGGATCGAGGCTGCGCGACGGGATCTGGTAGCCTGGCCCCTCGGCGCCCGACCGCGCGTAGTCGTCGATGTTGGGGGCGCGGAAACCCAGCATCGCGCCGGCGCTCACCGCCGCCCACGGCGTGACCTCCCAGCGCGCGTACACGCTGGCGGCGTACACCGGGACCACGTCGGTCACGGCCGGCAGCACCGGCAGGTCCTCGTCGGGGAACTGCTGCACGAGCCGGTCGTCGGTCGGGAGCCGGATCCGGATCGCGCCGAGCCGAAGCTCGCTGAGCAGCTTCCAGCGCGGCGCGAGCGCGAGCTCGTGATGCGCGAACACGGCGGTCGTCAGGTGTCCAACGCCCTCGGGATAGCGGATCGCCGTCGGATCGGCGGTGAGCGCGCCGGACAGCGGGCCGCTCGCCGCGTCCATCACGAACTGATCGACGTACAGCTCGGCGCCAGTCACGAGCGGGCCGGCCACGTCGAGCTCGCCGCCGAGCTGCACGCCGAACGTCGCGACCGCGAGGTCGTCTTCCTCGCGCGCGTCGCGGGTCACCCGATAGCGGGTCTGGCGCTCGTGCTGGCGGCCGTACGAGACGGTGGCCGCGGCCCGCCGGAACGGTCCCAGGCGCGCGACGCTGTAGCGTGCGTAGCCCAGCTGGCGCTCCTGGACGGAGAACACCCGGAAGTCGAGCGGGAACGACCGATCGGAGCGAGGCACGCCGTGCTGTGCGTCGGCCTGGACCGAGATCGCGAGCTGCTGGCCCGGCTTGACCTCGATCGTTCCCGATCCGGACGCGCTCCACTGCTCGTAGCCGGTGAAGGGCTGGTCATATCCGTCGCCGCCGCGCAGATCGCCAAAGTGCCGGTAGCTGGCCGACGCCAGCACGCCGACGCCATCGCCCGCCCAGCCCAGCCTCGTCCCCAGCTGGGCGCTCCGGTCCATCGAGGCGCCGACCACGCGCGCGCTGCCATACACGCCCTCGCCGGCGGTGCGCGGACGCTCGGTCAGGACGTTGATCAGCCCTCCGATCGCGTCCGAGCCGTACAGCGCCGAGCCCGGGCCGCGCACGACCTCGAGACGGTCGACCGCGAGCGGATCGATCGTGTTGAGGTACTGGTTCGTCCCCTGCCGGAAGCTCGAGTTGTTGAGCCGGATCCCGTCGACCAGGAGCAGGATGCGATTTCCGAACTGACCGCGGATGATCGGCGAGCCGCCGCCGTGATTGGTGCGCTGCACGAACACGCCCACCTCGTCGAGCAACGCCTCGGGCGTGGTGCGCGAGGCGCGCTCCTGCAAGTCGACGCGGTCGACGATCGACACCGCACGCGGGCTCTGAAACACGGGCTCGTCGCGCTGCGCCGCGCTGATGATGACGATCTCGTTGCCGCGCAGCTCCGGCGTGCCCTCGAGCGTGGTGTCCCGCTCTCCCTCGGCCGGCGGCGTCGGCGCTGCGCTGGCGGGCGGGGCCGCGTCGGCCGCATCCGGGTCCGCGGGGACCTGGGCGTACGCGCCTTTCGCGAGCCCGAGGGCAAGGATAAGGGCGACGAGGACAGGAGCGACCAGCTGCGTGCTCCCATCGCCGGGCGTGGCGCGACGACCAGGACACTCGTGCGAGGAAAGCATCGCCGGCGACCATAGAACACCCGCCGGTTGCTGCGGCACAAAGAACGTCATCCGCGCGGGCTTCGGCAACGCTGCGGTCCGGCGCGGCGCGCGCAGATCGAGGAGGCGATGGCGCCGAGCGACCAGGACACCGTCCACCGGTTGCTCGGACCGGACCCGCTGGCCGTCAGCCGGCAGATGACGCCGAAGATCTGGCGCGCATCGGGGCGGTGCGTGTCGACGATGTCCTCGACGCCGTGCTCGACAAGGTCGGTGATGGCTTCCTCGACCAGGGCGGTGTGGCCGGGAAGATCGCGGCGCGTGCCCCGTACTGCTTGACGCCGCCGTCGCGCACGGTGCGCCGCCGGCTGACCTGGTTCGCCCGGATGTCAGGACGATCGGGTAGAACCGCCGTGATGCGGTCCGAACCCGACGCGGAACGCGGCGCGAGCCGCGGCCTCTGCGCTGCGCTGCGCGGCGAGCTCGCGGCGACCGAGATGAGCCTCGGCGACCTGTACGCGACCACGGTCCAAGGCGAGGTCGATGCGCTGGGCGGCGCGGTGGCGACCGTGCGGGCCGGAAGCCAGCTTCGCCGCGTCCGCCTGATGCCTTCGCTGCGCGGCGAGCGTGTGTTGCTGGCGGCGTGCGCGTGCAGCGCGTCGGACGAGCCGGGTTGCGCGCACGTGTGGGCCGTGCTGCGGGCGATCGACGCATGCGGCGGGTGGCCGGCGAACCTCGCGACGCCATCGTCGATCGAGATGACCGAGCTGGATGATCCTGACCTCGAGCTCATCGCCGATTCCGGTGGCCGCCGGATCTCGGGCGTCGCCAGCGCGCGCACGCGGGGCGGCCCGCCAGAACGCGCGCCGCGCCCGGCCGCGGCAGCCGCGCTGGTGAGGCCCGAGGCCAGGAGGTCGTGGCGGGTCATCATGCACGAATGGCCGCGGGCCCCACGGCCGCCGTCGGGCAAGCTCGCGCGGATCGAGTACGTCCTGGACGCGATCCCGGTCGCGACGGCCGCCGACGCCGAGGACCAGCGGGCGAAGATCGATGACGAGGCGTGCACGGTGCTCGTCTCGACGGTCGCGAACGCCCGTGGCGGCGGCGTGCATCGCAAGTACGGGCGCGTCGATCGAGCGCGGCTGGCGGCCGAGGACCTCGCGATCCGCGGTGTCCTGTTTGGCGTCGAGGAGATCGAGCTCGACCAGGGCCGCCGGCCTGCGCGCGCGCGTGCCCAGGTCGCGGCGCGGATCGCCGCGTCGCGCAACACCGAGATCCTGGCCAGGCTCGCGGGCGACGGTCGGTTCGGGTGGCTGCCGACGCCCGGAGGGCCCTTGTCGTCGCTCGCGTGGGACGCGGGTGGCGCGTGGACCCTCGAGGTCGCGATCGCGCCGGTCCCGGACCATCGGCTGGCCCGGGTCACCGGCGCGCTGGTGCGCGGCGAGCTTCGCCACGCGGTGCAGGCCGTCGAGGCCGTGGCAGGTGGCGGGATCGCGATCCTCGCGGGGCGCGCGATCGAGGTCGCCATTGATGGGCTGGTCCAGTGGATGTGCTTGCTCGGTCACGAGGTGACGCTCGCGTCGTGGGAGGTCCCCTCGTTCATCGAACGAACGTGCAGCACGCGGCGGCCACCGCGGCTCGAGCTCGGCGATGTTGGCATCGATGTGTCCGAGCCCGCGCCGGTGTGCCGCCTGGTGATCGCGCTGCAGCGCCGGATCGGCTTCACCGTCCGCGCGGAGCTGGTGTACGACGGCCGGCCGGTCGACCTGTCCGGTCCGACGATGCTGGTGCGCGCGCGCGGCAAGCAGATCGTGCGGCGGCGGCTCGACGACGAGCACGCGTGGGCCATGGCGGTGCGCGAGCTCGACGGGAGCCTCGAGCAGGCCTGGAGCGTGGCGCCCGGCGCGCTCCGCGAGCTCGTCCAGGCTGCGACCGCCAGGCGGATGGAGGTGTTCTACGCCGGCGGCAAGCTGCGCGAGGCAGGGGAATTCTCCGCGATCGTCGAGTCGGGGATCGACTGGTTCGATCTCTCGCTCGAGGTGCCCGCAACTGGATCCGCGCTGGACATGCCCGAGCTCCTGGCGGCGCTGCGCGCCGGATGTCCGCTCGTGCGCCTGTCCGACGGCACGACGATGCTGATCCCCGCCTGGCTCGAGCGTCGAGCGGCGGCCCTCACCGCCTCGCCCGTCGCAGGCAACGCGCTGCGGTTTCGCCGCTCCGAGGCGCTGATCCTGTCCGCCCTGCTCGACGGGATGGCCGAGGTGGAGGTCGACAAGACATTCGCGGGCCTGCGCGAGCGCCTCGAGCGCTTCGTCGGCATGACCCCGAGCGACGCGCCGCGCGGGTTCGGCGCCACGCTGCGCGACTACCAGCGCGAAGGCTTCGGCTGGTTGCGCTTCCTCCACGAGCTCGGGCTGGGCGGCTGCCTCGCCGACGACATGGGCCTCGGCAAGACCGTCCAGGCTGGCGTTGTTCGAGCATGCGCGTGGTCGGCGCGCGCGCAGCCGGGGTCGCGAGCCCCACAAGCCGGCGCTGGTCGTGGCTCCCAAGAGCCTGGTGTTTCACTGGCTCGACGAGGCGCGCCGGTTCGCGCCGAAGCTCACCATGCTCGAATGGCACGGCCTCGCGCGCGGCGCCCGCGCCGCGGAGCTGGCGACCGCCGACGTGATCGTCACGACCTACGCGACGCTGCGGCTCGACCTCGAGCGCCTCGCCGCGATCGACTACGGCATCGTGGTGCTCGACGAGGCCCACGCGATCAAGAACGCGACCACCGCGACCGCGAGCGCCGCGCGGACGCTCCGCGCGGACTTCCGGCTCGCGCTCACCGGTACCCCGGTCGAGAACCGCCTCGACGATCTGTCGTCGATCTTCGACTACTTGAACCCCGGCTTGCTCGGGCGCACCGCCGTGCTGCGCGCGATCGGCGAGGAGCCGGCGGAGGACGTCGCGCCGCTGGCGTCGGATCCCCGGCAGACCGAGCTCGCGCACGCCCGCGCGCTCGGCAAGGTCTTGCGGCCCTTCATGATGCGCAGGACCAAGCAGCAGGTCCTTTCGGAGCTGCCCGCGAAGACCGAGGTCGAGCTGACCTGTCGGCTCGAGGGTGACGAGCGCCGACGCTACGACGAGCTGCGCGACCACTATCGCCGATCGCTGCTGCCCGTGGTCGAGCGCAACGGCATCGAGCGCAACGCCATCCTCGTGCTCGAGGCGCTGCTTCGCCTGCGGCAGGCCGCGTTGCACCCCGGCCTGCTCGATCCCACGCTGGCCAGCGCCGACAGCGCCAAGCTCGATGCGCTGGTGGAGCATCTGCGCGAGGCGAGCGCCTCGGGCCACCGCTCGCTCGTGTTCTCGCAGTTCACCAAGATGCTCGCGATCGCCGGTGCCCGCCTCAAACGCGAGGGCATCGCGTACGAGTACCTCGACGGCAAGACCCGAGACCGCCGCGCGACGGTGTCGGCGTTTCAGCAGGGCGCCGCCCCGGTGTTCCTGATCTCCCTCAAGGCCGGCGGCGTCGGCCTGAACCTGACCGCGGCCGACCACGTCTTCCTGTTCGATCCGTGGTGGAACCCCGCCGTCGAGGCGCAGGCCATCGATCGCGTGCACCGCATCGGCCAGGGCCGGCCGGTGACCGCGTACCGGCTCGTCGCCGAACACACGGTCGAGGCCAAGATCCTCGCCCTCCAGGCCCACAAGCGCGCCCTGTTCGACAGCGTCTTCGAGGACGCCGGCATCGTCGCGACCCTGTCCTCGGCCGACCTGCGCAGCCTGCTCGAATAGCACCGGGCCGCGCCCGCCAGGCGGTCACCGTGAGGCTTGCAGCAAGTACGTGCCGACACGGTACCGAACGCGCGCAGTGAGCCCCGATCGCAACCGCTCGGAGCGCTTGCGATCGATGAGCGAAGGCTCTGGTCGTACGGCGATCTGGTCCGGGACCACGCCGTCCGCACCGAACAGATGCCGACGGAGCGTCACGGCCTTCCAGCCCTCGGAACGCGACATCGAGCCATCCGCCAACGCCAGCGCTAGCGCGGTGCGCATCTCGTCCGGCCACACGGCGACGTCGGCGCGGTTCTCGAGCAGACACGCGACGTCCTCGAGCATCGACTCCTCGTCGAGGATCCCGCGTTCGACGTCCGCGCGTTCGATCATCCTGGTCCTTTGCCATGATAGGTGTCGAGCAGCAACTCACGCTGCCCGGCGGTGATCTCGAGCCGAGCGATGATCGTGTCCGGATCGCACCCGAAGAGCCTGCGCAACTGGATCACCAGCGCATCCGCGAGCCCGAGGATCGCGTGACGATCGCCGTGCCATTTGATGAGCTGGTTCCAGCGATCCACCAGCGCCTCCACGGTGGTCCGCGGAGCGAGCAGATCGAGGTCATCGAGATCGCGTGTGCGCCCGCTCGCCAGCTTCAGGACGAACAGATCCTCGATGCGAAGCGCTCGGAGCTCCAGGTCGCCGATCATTCCGAGGGCTGGCGACGACGCGATATCTCGCAGGAGGATTGGGCCCCAGATGTTCTCACCGGTGGTCACGTCGAGCCGGAAGCTGGCGCCGTGGCGGGTTCGGAGCTCGCGCTCGACGATCTCGACCGCG
>Ga0307513_10008385_pt1 | contig 13232 bp, 7 predicted proteins | sample 15_EM_MG_FD_202174 | JGI IMG/M metagenome (GOLD analysis project Ga0307513, IMG submission 202174) | Populus trichocarpa ectomycorrhiza microbial communities from riparian zone in the Pacific Northwest, United States - 15_EM | ecosystem: Host-associated > Plants > Roots > Unclassified | place...
CCAAAAGGGAGATATCATCTCGATCCTGGGCTCCTCAGGCTCCGGAAAAAGCACTTTTTTGCGTTGCATCAATTTTTTGGAACATCCGACCGAGGGCCAGATCCTCATCGATGGGTCTGAGGTCGCGCTCCGCCGCAATCGCGATGGACAGCTCGAGCCGCGGAACATGCGGGAACTGGTCGATCTACGCGGACGTCTGGCGATGGTGTTTCAAAGCTTCAACCTTTGGCGCCATCTCACGGTCATGGAGAACGTCACCATCGCCCAGATCCATGTGAAGGGCGTTGCACGTGCCGAGGCCGAAGAGCGGGCAAAGCATTTCCTCGATCGCGTGGGCATGTCCGCACGCCTCGATTTCTATCCGTCGCAATTGTCGGGTGGCCAGAAGCAGCGTGTGGCGATCGCCAGGGCGCTCGCGATGGACCCGGAAATCCTGCTCTTCGATGAGCCGACCTCAGCGCTTGACCCTGAGATGGTCGGCGACGTGCTGAAAGTCATGCGGGACCTCGCCGAAGAAGGCCGCACGATGCTCGTCGTCACGCACGAGATGGCCTTCGCCCGCGATGTCAGCACACGCGTCATGTTCATGAACAGGGGGCTGGTCGACGCGGTCGCACCTCCCGACGAGATGTTCCGCAATCCCGCGGACGTATCGGCCCGCTGGGCCGAATTCATAGCAAGAATGTAAAAATCCGACGGAGAGGAATACAGCATGCACAAGACACTACGATTATTGGCGGCCGCAACCATCGCCACCCTTCTCACCGGGGCGGCGATGGCAGAGGACCTGACCATTCGCTGGGGTACGGAGGCTGGCTACAAGCCTTTCATGTACAAGACTGAAACCGGTGAGTTGACAGGTTTCGACTACGACATCGGCAATGCGATCTGTGACGTCCTCAAGGCAAAATGCAGCTGGGTGGAGCAGGATTGGGACGGGCTGATCCCCGCTTTGCAAACCGGCAAATATGACGCCATCCTCGCTTCGATGTCGATCACCGAGGAACGTAAGCGCGTCGTGGACTTCACTGCGAAATACTACCAGATCCCCTATCGTTTCGTTGCCCGCGCCAATGCCGGCCTGACGCCGGAAACGCTGAACGGAAAGAATGTCGGCGTGCAGAACGGCACGGTGACCCAGGTCTTTCTGGAAAAAACCATGCCTGATGTGACCGTCAAGACCTACCCGACCCAGGACGAAGTCTGGCTTGATCTCGCCGCCGGCCGCATCGATGCCGGCCTCGCCAACATGGTGGTCGTGCAGGACAGCTTCCTGTCCACGCCGGAGGGCAAGGATTTCACCTTCTTCGGTCCGGAATATGCCGAGGAGAAATATTTCGGCGAAGGGACCGGGATAGCGCTGCGCAAGAAGGACGGCAAGCTGCGCGACACCATTTCCGGCGCGATCGCAACGCTGCGCGAAAACGGCACCTACGCCAAGATCAACGCGAAATATTTCCCGTTCGACGTCTACGGCAAGTGAACTGCAACGGTGCCGCCTCGGAAAGGTGGCACCCCACTATAGCGCCGCGCGTCTTTTCAGACGCGCAAAGGACGCTGTAACACTTTGAATTACTGCATAATTTTATCCTTAAATCGATTCCGATTTAAGGAATTATACAGGGGGATGTAAGTCGTGGATACCTTGTTCGCCTATGGGCCAATGGTGCTCTCGGGCATCAGCCTGACAATCACGCTGTCTCTTGCGTCGCTGGTGCTGGCCGTGCTCTGCGGGCTTATAGGCGCCTGGGCCAAGCTGTCGCGCTATCGCCTGCTGAATATCACAGGCAATGCCTACACGACGCTGGTGCGGGGCATTCCGGACCTCGTGCTGATGCTCATCATCTATTTCGGCGGGCAGACGCTCATCAACTCACTGGGCGAAGCGACCGGGCTATGGGGCTATATCGAGATCAGCCCCTTCGCCGCCGGAACATTTGCCATCGGCTTCATCTTCGGCGCCTATATGACGGAGACCTTCCGGGGCAGTTATGCGGCGATCGACAAGGGTGAAATCGAAGCGGCACTAGCCTGCGGCATGCGCCCCGCAACATGGCTGCGGCTGATCGTCTGGCCGCAGATCGTCCCGTTGATGTTGCCCAGCTTCACCAACAACTGGCTGGTCCTGTTGAAGACGACAGCCCTGGTGTCGATCATCGGCCTCCAGGATGTGATGTACAACGCCAATCAGGCGGGACGATCGTCGCATCAGCCATTTCTGTTCCTGCTTCTGGCTTTTGCCGTCTATCTCGGCCTGACGGCTCTGTCGGATCTCGGCTTCAGGCAACTCCGCAACCGTTACAAGCTCCGATAGGTGGTCCATGGATTTCGCGCTGATTTTCGAAAACTGGCCGCTCTTCGCACGGGGCCTATGGGTAACCATCTCCATGGTGAGCCTGTCGCTCGCTCTGGGAGCGCTCCTTGCGATTCCGCTGGCGCTTGTGCAAGCCTATCGCGTCCCCGTCGTGGGTCGCCTCGCCGCGACCTATTGTTATGTGTTCCGCGGAACGCCGCTGCTGGTGCAGATCTATATCCTCTATTATGGCTTGGCCCAGTTCCAGAGCATACGGGATTCCGTGCTGTGGCTGCTGCTTGGCAACGCTTACAGCTGCGCGGTGATCGGTTTCACACTGAATAGCGCGGCCTATGTCGCCGAAATCTACCGCGGAGCCCTCCTCAGTCTCGACAAGGGTGAAATCGAAGCTGCGTCCGCCTATGGCATGACACGTGCCCAGGTGATCCGGCTGATCGCGCTGCCGCAGGCATTCCGGCTCTCGCTGCCTGCCTATTCGAACGAGGTGATCTTCCTGCTGCACGCCAGCGTCGTCGCATCGACCATCACCATCGTCGACATCCTGGGAGCCGGGCGCAAACTGAACTCGACCTATTACGTGGTCTACGAAGGTTTCCTGACCGCCGCCCTTCTCTACATGGTCGTGGTCCTCTTCATCACACTCGTTTTCAGAAAAGCCGAACGGAAGTTCCTCGCCTTCCGCTGAGCAACGCCACACAATTCCCCGACTATCCAACCATCGTCCGGTGGAACCGTGGACGCCATCTGAGCAAACGGCGTCGCCCGTGCCTGCATTGACGGTTGTTCCGCATGCTGGATGCCAATGTCCAAACGCACAAAAGCCCTCCGAATTGGAGGGCTTTTCGCTTGGTGATGGATGTTGGAAGTTTGGTTTCGTTGGCAGGCTTGCCGCGCCAGAACGGACCTGCATCAACTCCTGCGGTAGCGGTCAGGCCCAGCATGCGCTGACATTAAACCCGAATGTCGATCCATTCCTTGATTTCGCTTCTTCGAGCGCACGTGGCGGAGTGGTGTTCTAGGCGCGGTTATGCTTTAAATTTGCGCATCACCCATGGGGAAGACCGCTGCCATGGACGCGCAACAAATTCCCTTCAAGGTAACTGCCGTTCGCTTCGTGCGAGCGGTCAGGGTCTTCATGACATCGGAGGTCGGCAGCAAAGCTGGCTTGATGTTTGCCGGGCTCGTGGCGCTCTTGTTCGCGCTCAGCAGCCTGAACGTCGTCAACAGCTACGTCGGCCGTAACTTCATGACCGCGATCGCCAATCGCGAAACGCCCGAATTCATCCGGCAGGCAATATTCTATATCGGGGTCTTTGCCGCATTCACCATTGTCGCGGTCGTCTCCCGGTTCATTGAGGAACGCCTTGCGCTGCTGTGGCGGGAATTCCTCACCCGACGGGCCGTCAATCTCTATCTCGCCGACAGGGCTTATTATCAGCTGGACGTCTCGGGGCAGCTCAGCCACCCCGACCAGCGGATCGCTGAGGACATGCGTGTATTCACGGTCACTACGCTGTCCTTCGTCCTGATGGTGCTCAACAGCAGCCTCACAATCATAGCCTTTTCCGGAGTGCTGTGGTCGATAAGTCCCCTGCTGTTTGTGGTGGCCGTTCTGTATGCCGCTTGCGGATCGTACCTGACGATCGCGCTTGGGCGACCGCTCATCAAACTGAACTACGATCAGCTCGACAAGGAGGCCAGCTTCCGCTCCGGCCTAATTCAAGTTCGAGAAAACGCCGAATCCATTGTGCTGGCGCATTGCGAAGAACAGCAGAGCTTTCGTCTGCTGCAGCGACTCGAGGATGCGGTCGCCAATTTTCGCAAAGTCACCGCGATCAATCGCAACGTGGGATTCTTCACCACGGGTTACAACTGGCTGATCCAAATCATTCCCGCCTTAATCATTGCTCCTGCCTACATGAGAGGGGACATCGACTTCGGCGTGATCACCCAGTCCGGCGCAGCTTTCGCAATGCTGGTGGGGGCTTTTTCGCTGATTATAACCCAGTTCCAGTCCATCTCGACGTTCGCTGCGGTCGTGGCGCGGCTTAGCTCGCTGATGGAGGCTATAGAACGGGTACAGGCACCGGCGGGGTCAGGTATCGCGATTGTCGAAGAAAAAGGGCGCCTGGCGTATGAGAGGTTGACTCTGCTGTCATCGGCGAGCGAAGTTCCTGTCGTGAAAGACTTGTCGGTTTCGATCCCCGTCGGGATGCGTGTCTTGATCACCGGGCCGGCTCAAGCTGCGCGCATCGCGCTGTTTAAAGCGACGGCCGGCATTTCCTTCAAGGGCTCCGGGCGCATCGTTCGCCCAGGTCCCGACGATATGCTCTTTCTCCCTCAGCGGCCTTATCTGCCGACAAGCACGCTGCGCCAGATTCTCGTACGCAACGTACGCTCAAGCAAAATCCCGGACGACCGCATCATCCAGCTCCTGAGCGAGCTCAATCTCGAACGGGTGCTGGTACAGGCGGGCGGGCTAGATGCCGAGAAGGACTGGGAAATGTTGCTTTCGCTGCAGGAACAGCAACTCCTCGCACTCGTCAATATTCTTCTCGCGGCCCCGCAGTTCGTCTTCCTGGATCGGATCGACACGACGCTCGGTCTCGAACAACATCGCAGGATCCTGGAGATACTTTCTGAAAATTCGATCACCTGCGTCAACAACGCAGAAACCGACGTCCTACGCGATTGCCACGATGCGGTGTTGGAATGCGGTGAGGATGGCAGGTGGACATGGACGGTGAACCGCGCCTGAGACAGGGCGCGGCAACGCCGTTAATTTGGTTGTCGTACACTTGCAACAGGTTTAGTTTAGCAAATCCTCGTTGCCCTCTTTGGGGGGAAGGTCGTGCGGAGATGCTAGTCAAAGATGTGATGACCACGAAGCTTGTCGGTGTATCACCGGATAACAGCGTTCGGCGAGCCGCCGAAATCATGCTTGCAAATCAGGTCAGTGGCGTCCCGGTCATCGACGATGCGGGTCGCCTGATCGGGATCATCAGTGAAGGTGATCTGCTGCGGAGAACGGAGTTAGGAGGGCCCGCCGCCGAACTCGGAACGTCTGCCCTTACCGCCGAAGAGAAAGCCACGGCTTACGTCAAGAGCAACGCGTGGAAAGTTGCCGACGTCATGAGCCGCGACCCGATCGTCGTAGACGAGGACACGTCTCTGGGCCAGGTCTCAGCCTTGATGCAGAAACATCGGATAAAACGCATTCCCGTGATGAGAGATGGCGTGCCGATTGGCATCATCAGTCGTGCAGACCTGCTGAAGGCGATCGTTACGGCCGATCATGATGAAACCGCACCAGGTGACGAGGCCATCCGTCGCAGCATTGCGATACGCCTCAGCGAAAATACAGGTCTTCTAGGAAAAGACATGGCCGTAACGGTTACTGACGGCGTGGCCCACCTATGGGGAAGCATCGACACAGAGGAATGCAAGAAGGCAGCGCGCGTCGCTGCCGAAAGTGTCCGGGGCGTGACGCGAGTGGTTGAACACTTCTCCGGCGATCGTCCGTAAGAGCCAGCAGGCTCTTTGCCATCGGCTTCGGATTAAACCTCAGACAGCTTCGAATTTGACTGTGCTTCAGACACGTTTTGTGAGAGTATTAGCTCTCACGCATAGATAGCCTGGCACGAAGCCGTTTTGACGGCAGGGCGATACTTAGGAAAGCTGGAGGCATGGGTGATGGACCGCCGCAACGCCGGCGTGCCAGCGCCTTAGGCTGATTGAAACAGGCACCATATCGCATATTCGGTCGATAACGATTGCGGGGCAGACTATGCCTCGCGCTTAGCATTCCTTCCGCCAAGCATCGCACCGCCCGCTTCAATCGCTAGCATTTAAAAACTCCTGGCATTCAAAAACTCGACGATTTCTCGCCTTGGAAGATCTTACCGTAGCAATCTGGGCTTAGAGGAGGAGATACCATGGTTTCGCTCAAGACGGCTGGAGACGCAAAGGTCGCCATACACAAGAAGATAGCAACGGGTGGCCCCCTTTCGAAAAAAGAATTACAGTCGATGGACGCCTATTGGCGGGCATCGAACTATCTGTCGGTGGGTCAGATCTATCTTCTCGACAATCCGCTGCTGAAAAAACCATTGAAACGCGAGCATATAAAGCCACGGCTGCTTGGCCATTGGGGCACGTCGCCGGGCTTGAACATGCTTTACGTGCACCTCAACCGCGTGATCAAACGCGATGATCTTGAAATGATCTACGTCATTGGACCGGGACATGGCGGACCGTCGCTGGTTGCGCACGCCTATCTCGAAGGCACCTACAGCGAAGTCTATCCCAATATCGGCCAAGACGGCGAAGGCATGAAGAAGCTGTTCAAGCAGTTCAGCTTCCCCGGCGGCATCCCCAGCCATGTTGCGCCGGAAACCCCCGGCAGCATCCACGAGGGCGGTGAGCTGGGCTATGCCCTTAGCCACGCCTACGGGGCGGCGTTCGACAACCCGGATCTGATTGTCGCTTGCGTCGTCGGCGACGGGGAAGCCGAAACGGGGCCGCTTGCGACGGGGTGGCACGGCAACAAGTTCCTCAATCCGGCTCGCGACGGCTGCGTGCTGCCGATCCTGCATCTGAACGGCTACAAGATCGCCAACCCGTGCTTCCTGGCCCGCATTCCCCGTGAAGAGCTGAGGAAATTCTTCGAAGGCATGGGCTACACGCCATATTTCGTCGAAGGCAGTGACCCAGAAAGCGTGCACCAGCAATTGGCCGGCGTGCTCGACACAGCAGTGACGGATATCCAGGAAATATGGGCCGCTGCCCGCACCAGGGGCAACGTGAAACGTCCGATGTGGCCGATGATCGTTTTCCGCACGCCGAAAGGCTGGACCTGCCCCCCCGAGATCGACGGTAAGAAGTGCGAGGACTACTGGCGGGCGCACCAGGTGCCGATGGGCGACATGGACAAGTTGGAGCACATCCAAATTCTGCAGGAATGGATGAAGAGCTACCGCCCAGAGGAACTATTTGACGACAGCGGTCGCTTCAAGCCAGAGCTGGCGGCGCTGGCCCCCGTGGGGCATCGTCGGATGAGCGACAATCCGCATGCCAATGGCGGATTGCTGTTGCGGGATCTGAAGATGCCCGACTTCCGCGACTACGCAGTCCCCGTTCCAAGCCCCGGGCAAACCCACACCGAGGCGGCGCGGGTGATGGGTAAGTTTCTCCGTGATATCATGAAGATGAACATGGACAGCAAGAACTTCCGACTGTTCAGCCCCGATGAGAACAACTCCAATCGCTGGCAGGATGTACTGGAGGTCACCGACCGCTGCTACATGGCGGAGATCTATCCGGAAGATGATCATCTGTCGCCCGATGGCAGAGTGATGGAGGTGCTCAGCGAGCATCAATGCCAAGGCTGGCTGGAAGGTTACCTGCTGACCGGCCGGCATGGCTTCTTTTCCTGCTATGAAGCTTTCATCCATATCATCGACTCGATGTTCAACCAGCACGCCAAATGGCTGAAGGTGTGCAACGAGATTCCATGGCGGCGATCGGTCGCCTCGCTTAACTACTTCCTGAGCTCCCACGTCTGGCGGCAAGACCACAATGGCTTTAGCCATCAGGACCCGGGGTTCATCGATCACGTGGTCAACAAGAAGGCGGAGGTTGTCCGGGTCTATCTGCCGCCGGACGCCAATACATTGCTCTCGGTGACGGATCACTGCTTGCGCAGCCGCAACTATGTCAACGTCGTTGTCGCAGGCAAGCAGCCTGCCCCGCAGTGGCTCACGATGGATCAGGCCATCAAGCATTGCAGCGAAGGTCTCGGCATTTGGGAATGGGCAAGCAACGACAAGGGAAGTGAGCCAGATGTCGTGATGGCATGTTGTGGCGATGTTCCAACAATTGAGACGCTGGCGGCAGTCGAGCTGATCCGGGAGCACCTGCCGGAGCTGAAAGTCCGCGTGATCAACGTGGTGAACCTGATGAAACTTCAACCGCCATCCGAGCATCCACACGGGCTGCCGGATCGCGATTTCGATGCACTGTTCACCAAGAACAAGCCGATCATCTTCGCCTTCCACGGCTATCCGTGGCTCATTCACCGGCTCACCTACCGCCGTACCAATCACGGCAATCTGCACGTCCGCGGCTACAAGGAAGAGGGAACGACGACGACGCCGTTCGACATGGTGGTCCTGAATGAACTGGACCGTTTCCATCTGGTCGAGGACGTCCTCGACCGGCTGCCGCAACTCGGTGCGCGCACTGCCTATTTCAAACAGGCAATTCGCGAGAAGCTGATCGAACACAGGCAATATATCGAGAAGTATGGCGACGACATGCCAGCAATCAGCGGCTGGAAATGGGGCTCGAAAGGCCGGCCGGGAACGTCCCAAAGAACCTCGACCGAAGGGGATAATGCTTGAGCGGCGTCGTCCAATCGAACGGAGGTTCCAGTGGCAACGAGCACGTCCGACGCAGCACGACATGACAATATCGCGGAGCCGGCTAATCCAGGCTCCGCGGTCGCCTTGCTTTCCAACGATCGGTATAGTGTCCTGATCACGGCCGCCGGGGCCGGTTACGGAATGTGGCAAGGCCTTGACATTACCCGGTGGCGCGAGGACGGCACCCGCGATTGCTGGGGCCAATTTTGTTATATCAGGGATCTGACGGACAACGATCTCTGGTCCATCGGAAAACAGCCAATATTTCGCCCTTCAAATGTCTACAAGCACGCCTTTCACGGAGACAGGGCCGAATTTGGCTGTCACGCCGGTGACATTGAAATCGTCTCGAAGATCTGTGTCGCGCCCGATGTGGACGCGGAGGTGCGTGTGCTCATGATCATGAATCATGGCACGCGGGAACGAACCCTCGAACTGACAAGCTACGCCGAGGTCTGCCTGAACAATCGTCGCGCGGATATGGCGCATCCGGGTTTTGCCAAGCTTTTTATAGAAACGCGGTTTGACGAGGCGACAGGCGCTCTGTTTGCCCGCCGCAGGCCACGTGCTGCCGGGGAGAAAGCCACTTGGGCAGTTCACGTTTCCTCATCGAACCTGCCGCCTGCCGAAGCGGCCGAATATGAAACCGATCGGCTGAGATTTCTTGGCCGAGGCCGGACAACAGCCAACCCCTCGGTATTCGACGCGGGCGCATCGCTCTCCGGAACAACCGGCCCTGTCCTCGACCCGATTTTCTGTCTGCGGCGAACGGTTCGTCTGGCGCCAGGCGCCGACGCGCGCGTCGCCTTCGTCACAGGAGCGGCAGACGATCAGTCGGCCGTGCAGCTCATCGCCGAGAGATACGCCAGGTTCGACACGGTCGAACGAGCTTTCTCCGATGCATCAAGGAAATACGAAAGCGAGCTCCGGACACTGAACCTGAAGCCCGACGATATCTCGCTGTTCAATCGGCTGGCCGGGAGCGTCGCATTTGCGAACCAGGCTATGCGGCAGGCGACGGTTCTCCAGAGAGATCGATGGGATCAGGCGGCTCTCTGGGCTCAAGGTATCTCCGGCGACCTCCCGATCGTGCTGGTCCGCGCGGATGGCGATCGGGATCATGCCCTCGTTCGCCAGGTGACTATGGGGCATGATTTCGCTCGACGGAGTGGCTTGAGATTTGATCTGATCCTGCTTGACGGAGGCGGTCCAGAAAGCGCCAAGCGGCTGGCTGAAAAGCTGCAATCAGGCCCGCAAGCGGAAATGATCGGTAAGCCCGCCGGAATCTTTATCCTTTCCGAGCCCGGTACCGAAAGCGACCACCTGGCGACCATCGCCGCAGCGGCGCGCGTCGTCCTGCTGGGAAACGGCGGTGAACTCAGCGATCAACTCAACCGGCTCTCCCCGGCCAGGTCACCTCTTTCGCCCACCGTCACCACTCGGCTGAGCGAGCAACCCACAGCCCCTCCTCCTAAACCAGCCGAGGATTTGCAATACTGGAACGGGTTCGGCGGCTTCACAGCCGATGGAAACGAGTATGTGGTGCGCGTGGACGCGGTCAAACCCCAAGCCGCCCTGCCGCCGGCGCCTTGGACCAACGTGATCGCAAACCCGCATTTTGGCTGCCTGACAACTGAAGCCGGTCTCGGCTACACATGGTCGGAGAATAGCCAAATGAACCGGCTAACACCGTGGTCGAACGACCCGGTTACAGATGCGCCGAGCGAAGTCGTCTATTTGCGGGATGAAGAAACCGGAGATATCTGGACGCCGACACCCCTGCCCATCGGTCCTGGTGCGGCGGTGACCGTTCGTCACGGCCAAGGCTACAGCCGTTACATCGGTCACAGCCGTCACCTCGATCAAGAGCTGACGGTCTCCGTTCCGCTCAACGATCCGGTCAAGATCATTCGTCTCAGGCTTACGAACAATGATGTTCGGGCTCGGCACGTCACCGCAACCTATTTCGCTGAGTGGGTACTTGGGACCCACCGCGAAGACGCAGCGACGCGGATTGTCTGTACGCGGGATACCCGGTCAGGCGCCATCGTCGCCCAAAACCCCTGGGGCGGAGCCTTTGCCAGGAAGCTGGCTTTCGCAGCCGCCAGTCAGCCGGCGCGCTCGACGACATCTGACCGCACGGAGTTTCTTGGCAACTATGGTTCCGTATTTCAGCCGGCGGCTATGCTGCGAACCAATCTCGCAGAACGGTTCGGTCCATTACTGGATCCCTGCGCCGCGCTGATGGTGGATATCTCCTTGTCACCCGGCGAAAGCAGAGAAGTCGTCTTTGTCTTGGGAGAGACCACCGACCTCGATGAAGTCCGCAGGCTGGTCCACGAGCATGCCGACTCCGAGCGTGCAGTCAGTAGCCTGTCGGCTGTTTTCCGCCAGTGGGACGATATTCTAGGCTCGATCCAGGTGACCACGCCCGATGTCGGGATGAACTTGATGATGAACCGCTGGTTGCTGTACCAGGTTCTGGCGTGCCGTGTCTGGGCGCGTACGTCCAATTATCAGTCCGGAGGCGCTTACGGCTTCAGGGATCAGCTCCAGGACGTGATGGCTCTGGTCTACAGCGCTCCGAGCGAGACCCGCTCCCAGATCCTGCGATCGGCAGCACGGCAATTTGAGGAGGGGGACGTCCAGCACTGGTGGCATCCTCCATCCGGCATTGGCGTGCGTACCCGAATCACCGATGACCTCTATTTCTTGCCTCTGGTCGTTCACCACTATGTGTCCACGACCGGCGACGTTCAACTGCTTGATGAGATGGTTACCTTCATCACGTCGCCGGTGCTGAAAGAAGACCAGGAGGAAGACTTCAACCAACCGGCGACCAGCGAACAGTCCGGCTCCATCTACGAGCATTGCATCCGTGCGCTGGAGCATGGCTATCGATTGGGCAGCCACGGCCTTCCTCTCATGGGAACCGGTGACTGGAACGACGGCATGAACAAGGTCGGCGCCGAAGGCAAGGGAGAGAGCGTCTGGAACGGCTGGTTCTTTCTCACGGTCCTGAAATCATTTGCCGAGATTTCATCTTCGCGTAGAGATCAAAGCAGAGCCGCCTGGTGCCGCGAGCGAGTCGAGGCGTTGCGCACGGCCCTTGAGGCCAACGCCTGGGACGGCGGCTGGTATCGCCGGGCATATTTCGACGATGGCACACCGCTCGGATCATCCCTGAACGACGAGTGCCAGATCGACGCCATCCCCCAAGCTTGGGCTGTCATTTCCGGTGAGGCCGATGCGAAACGCGCCGCACAGGCAATGCGTGCGGTCCACGAGCGGCTCGTACTCCTAGAGGACAAGATGATCAAACTCTTCGACCCGCCTTTTGACAAAGGCGTGCTGCAGCCCGGCTACATCAAGGGCTACGTTCCCGGCATCCGCGAAAATGGTGGGCAGTACACTCACGCTGCAACCTGGGTCGTCTGGGCAACAGCTCTGCAGGGCGACGGCGATCTCGCCTTAAAGCTTTGGAACCTGATCAATCCTATTTGTCATGGGGCAACGAGAGATCAAGTCGAACGCTACAAGGTGGAGCCTTACGTGGTCAGCGCGGACATCTATGGCGCGGCTCCACACACGGGGCGCGGTGGATGGGCATGGTACACTGGATCGGCTAGTTGGTTTTATCGCGTAGCACTCGAGGCGATCCTTGGCTTTCACCGGCAAGGGCCATTTCTGCGGTTCGAGCCGTGCGTTCCGACAAGCTGGCCCGCCTATGAGATCGCCTACCGATATGGATCGGCGACCTACCGTATCCGTTTCGACAATTCAAAGGGCATCGGCCGAGGCGTGCATTCCGTCACGCTGGACGGTGAACCGGTCGCGAACGAAAGGGTCCCGCTTGTCGAAGACGGGCGCTGGCATGATGTACACGTTGAAATTGGTTAGCGGACATGCCCGAAACGCTCTCAACTGACGCGGATATCGACCGCCTGCCCACCGATCAGGACCTCAGCCGATTGCAATTCACCACCCTGTTATACTATCTCCACTGCACAAACCCGGACAACGGCCTAGTTCGCGACAAGACAGAATCAAATACCCCGGCAAGCATCGCAGCGATTGGAATGGCGCTGGCGACGATCCCAGTTGTTGTAGAACGCGGCATTCTTATCCGCGAATTTGCGGCAAAGATCACCCGCACCCGATTGAGATACCTCATGGCCTGCCCACAGGGACCAGAGCCGGATTCATCGGGGTATAAAGGTTTTTTCTACCATTTTCTTGACATCGAAACGGGGCGCCGCGCGTGGCAGTGCGAGCTGTCAACGATCGACTCGGCCTTCCTGTTCGTAGGTGCCTTGACCGTCGCCGCTTACTTTGATGGCGACAACGCCGATGAGGCGGAAATCCGCAAGCTTGCGATGGCGCTGTACGAACGGGCGGATTGGAATTGGGCCTGCAATGGCGGTGCCACTCTAACGCATGGCTGGCATCCAGAGAGTGGCTTCATCCCCTATCGGTGGCGTGGCTACGATGAAGGC
>Ga0307513_10008386_pt1 | contig 13231 bp, 10 predicted proteins | sample 15_EM_MG_FD_202174 | JGI IMG/M metagenome (GOLD analysis project Ga0307513, IMG submission 202174) | Populus trichocarpa ectomycorrhiza microbial communities from riparian zone in the Pacific Northwest, United States - 15_EM | ecosystem: Host-associated > Plants > Roots > Unclassified | place...
CCGGGCCGTCCGCGTCGCCTCGAACGCGGGGCTCGGTCGCTTCGAGCTGACCTTGCTGTTCCACGGAATCCTCGGCGAGGTCATCGGCCCGACCGTGATCGCCGCGAATGATCAGCTCCACCACGTCGAGCTCGTTGCCGATCGCCTCGGCGGAGTCCGGATCGAGGACAGCCCGGTGCTCGCCGATGCGATCGTCACCTGGGGCAGGCTGACCGGAGGGCTGACCGTGCAGCGCAACGGACCGCTGGCGCTCGAGCTCCAGGGCGGCCTGCTCGACGGCCTGACCCTCGCGGGGCCGATCGTGTCGCTGACCAGCGGCCGCACCTTGTCACTGTCGGGCGATCTCACGATCGACGGGGTCGCGCTGACGTCGCTCGCAGGCTTGAGGCTGTTCGAGATCGGCGGCGACGTCCGGATCGTCAACACGACGCAGCTCACCGACGTGCCCTTCTTCAGCTTCGCGGGCTCGCTCGAGGTCCGCAACAACGCCGCGCTCACGACGCTCGGCTTCGTGAGCCTGTTCCGGATCCTGGGCGATGTCACCGTACGGGACAACCCGGCGCTGCGGACCGCGCCGTCGCTGGCGTGGCTGACCGAGGTGCGCGGCGACGTCGAGATCGCGAACAACCCGCTGCTCACCCAGGTCTTTGGCGCGTCGCTGTTCCGGATCGGCGGCGTCGCGGCGTTCGACCGCAACGCCAGCCTCGGCGACCTCGGGCTCGCGAGCCTCGCGCACGCGGGCGGCCTCGCGGTCACCGACTGCGACGCGCTCGCCAGCGTCGACCTGCCGGCGCTGCGCGACACCGCCGGGCCGATCGCGATCGTGAGCAACGCGGCGCTGGGTCACGTGCGGATGCCGGCGCTGGCCCAGGCCGATCTCGACATCGTCGGCAACCCGCAGCTCCCGGCCTGCGAGGTCGCGGCGCTGTTCGCGGCGATGCTCGGCGAGCACCACCAGTCGGACAACGACGAGACCACCACGTGCCCGGGAGACGCGCCATGAAGCCCTGGATGCTGGCCATCCTGTGGATCGCGGGCTGCAGCGACGAGCCCCCGGCGCCGGCGCCCGGCGTGCTGGTGCGCAGCACCGCCGCGAGCGCGGCCGAATGCCCGCTGGGCGGAACGGTGATCAGCGCGGGGCTAGACGACAACGGCGACGCGGTGCTGGACGACGGCGAGGTCCGGTCGCGAACCGCCGTGTGCAACCCGACGGCGATCGGCGCTCCGCCGGTGCTGGTCCGGCTGGTCGTCGAGCCGCCGGGCGCGCACTGCGCCGCTGGCGGCACCGCGGTCGAGTCCGGCCCCGACGTCGATCACGACGGCGCGCTCGACGACGCCGAGGTCACGCACACAGACTACGCGTGCGGCGTGCCATTGCTCAGCCGGCTGGTCGCCGAACCGCCGGGCGCGCACTGCGCCGTGGGCGGCGTCGCGATCCTGACCGGGCGCGACGAGGACGGCGACGGCGTGCTCGCCGACGTCGAGGTCGAGGCCGGGCTCACGAGCTACGCGTGCGATGGCACCCTCGCGCGAGACGCCGTGGTCCGCAGCGCCGCGGAGCTCGCCACGCTCCGGGGCCTGCGGGTGATCACCGGGACGCTGACGCTCGATGGCCTCCGCGGCGACGTCGCGCTGCCCGAGCTTCAGCACGTCGGTGGGCTCGTGGTATTCGACGCGCAGCTGGCATCGCTGTCCTTGCCCCAGCTCGAGACCGTCGATGGAGAGCTCGCGATCTGGTTCGCGCGGATCGACGCGCTCGACTGCGCACGCCTGCGCCGCGTAGGCGGGCTGCGCATCGATAGAGGCACGCTCGCAGACCTCGAGCCGTTCGGCGCGCTGGAGCGCGTCGACCACGACCTCCAGCTGATCCAGACCTCGCTCCTGGCGGCCAAGCTGCCGACACTCGCGCTCGGCGGCGAGCTCGAGATCATCTCGAACTCCCGGCTCGACCACGTGTCCGGCACGTTGCTGGGCCGCGCCGCCGTGGTCTCGATCATCGGCAATGACAGCCTGACGACGGTCGATCTCGACGTGGTCGGGCACGACGGCGCCCCGAGCGAGCTTGGCAGCGCGTCGATCGGCGGCAACGATCAGCTGAGCCACATCGCGCTGAGCGCGGATCGCATGCGCTCGGTGTCGCTGACCGATGACTGGATCGCCGAGCTCCTGCTGCGCGCGTCGCGGATCGACGGTCCGCTGCTGTTGTTCCATAACCAGGTCCCGTTCCAGCTCACGCTGGACAGCCCCGGAGACTCGATCGAGCTCGGCGATGATCTCGCGATCTCCGGCCCGCTCGAGGCCTTGCACAGCCGCGTGCCCGTGATCGTCGACGGGCACACCGTCTTCGACAAGACGCTACTCACCGCGCTCGACGCCGACGCCGGGCTCTCGGAGCTGCGCGGCGGCGTCCGTTTTTCGGACAATGCACACCTCGCGGCAGTGACGCCGTTCCGGCTCTCCGGAACGCTACAGCTGATCAACAACACCGTGTTGACGACGCTCTCGTTCGACGCCGGCGACGAGCTCGGCGGCATGGCGATCCTCGACAACCCGGCGCTGGTCAGCGTGCCGCCGCTCGCCGCGCTGCGCCGGATCCGCGGCAGCGCCGACATCGAACGCAACCCCTCGCTCACCTCGCTGTTTGGTCCCGAGCTGATCCAGCTCGACGGTCCGTTGTTCATCGAGCGCAACGACGCGCTGACCGCCCTGCGGCTGCCGGCGCTCGAGCGGCTGGTGTCGGATCTGATCGTAGGCGCGAACGCGCGCCTCGAGACCGTCGAGCTGCCACGGCTGATCGAGGCCGAGGACGAGCTGTTCATCTTCGATAACCCAGCGCTGCACCACTTGCAGCTCGACGCGCTCCAGCACAGCGACTTCTTCTTCGTGCAACGCAACCCGCACTTGCCGGCGTGCGAGGTCCTCGCGATCTTCGCGCACACGTCGGGCTTCCACAGCCAGACCGGGAACGACACGGACGCGAGCTGCGCCCCGGACGCAAGCGGTCCCGCGAGCCGCGGCGCACGCTGAGCCCCGCGGCGACGGCGGTCAACGGCGGCGCCGGGCCTGACCGAGCACCCAACCGAGGGCGCGCCGTGGCAGCCCATTGTTGCCTCCGACGGAAGCGACTACAGTCGCCGGGACTCCTAAGAAGGGCACGATGAAGCTACTGATGATCTCGGTGACGCGCGTGGTGGGCGGGTATGGATGGATCGTGCTCGCCGCTGGAGCCTGTTGGGGAGGCTCCGCGCCCGCGCCCGCTACGCCCGCGCCGCCCGCGCATGTGAGTCCGGCGCCGCCGCCAGTCGATTCGGTCGCGCGCGACAACGCGCAGCCACCTCACGACGTGCGGGGGCCAGTCCAGCCGATGAAGATCGAGAAGATGGAAGTCGTCGCGCCGATCGAGGACGGTGACGTCAACGGCGTCGAGGGTGGTGACTTCGGCGGTGACCTCAACGGCGTGATCGCCGCGCCTCCGCCCCCGCCTCCGCCTCCGCCTCGCGCGGCTCCGCTGAACGTCGCGCCCACCTCGCTCGAGGCCAACCGGATCGCCGGCGAGAAGGACATCGTTCCCGACGATGTGACCAAGACCGAGATCAGCCGCTCGGGCAAGGACAGGCTCGTCGGCAGCTTCAAGCTCTGCATCAACGCCAAAGGCAACGTCGCTGCGGTGAACCAGCTGAAGAGCACCGGCATTCCGACGTACGACCAGAAGATCAAGAACACGATCCGCGGCGAGTGGCGCTATTGGCCATTCGTGGTGAACGGAAAGGCGACCCCGGTCTGCACGGCAGTCACGTTTGTTTTCACCGTACCTCGCGCGCCGCAAGCACCTGGTAGCCAGAGGTAGACCAGAGGCGCGAACGATGCTCGAGCGCCACCAGGCCAGGCGATCGCTCAACGTCGAGTAGTACATCGTCGTCCTGATCGCATCGGCTCCAGCCTCGCACGCGCGCGCCTGGACGATGCGAACCACGTCATGCATCGACTCGGGCGACGGCAGACCGAAGGTCTCGAGCTCGATGTACGGACGCCGTGGCCGGGAGTTGATGGTCGCCGAGCTCCACGCCGCGCTCGATTGAGCTGACGCCCGCCGCGCGCCTGACCAGGCACCCGGGTGCCCCCCCACCCGACACGCGGTGCCAGGAACTGGCCACGTACCGTCGTCGGACGATGAAGGTCTCTGGGCTCTCTCCCGCTCCTTGCAACGCTGATGGAGTGCGGGGACAACCCACTGATCGACAATCCGCCCGTGGTGTCGAGGGATCGCTCGACATCGGCCTCGGCCAGATCGACGCCATCGAGCTCTACAACCCCAGCTCGAGCCGGGTGATCTTGCCGCCGCTGTGCCTGCTGCAGACCCACGCCAACGGCGCTATCGGCAGCAGCCAGTCGGTGCTCGGTCAGAACGACCCCAACGAGCGCACCATCGAGGCTCACGGCACGCTCGTGCTGTGCACGCTGATCGGCCCCGCGGGTCCGTACCAGACAACCCGGGCACGGCCTGGGGCTCGGGGGATGTGACCACCGGCAATCACACGCTGCGCCGTACGTGCGGCCTGCAGCAGCCGCGCACGAACCCGTTCGCTCCGTGGGATCCGACGCTCGAGTGGGACAGCTTCCCCGTCGATGATATTAGCGATCTCGGCAACTACGATTGTCCGTGAGTGGGCGGGGCCGGGGCAGGGTGAGAGAGGGTGGGGAGATCGCGTGGGTTGCCTGTGGACGGGGCCTCGGTCCGTGACCTGGGCGCGGTGTCGTCGGTGGTTGACGAGGTCGCCCAGCTCACCGCCCTCGTTGCCCCGCCCACAGTCCCGACGCCCGCACGCGTTCCGCATGCCGAGGTGACGGCGGAGCCGTGGGCCATGGCGGCGAGCTGCTGGTCGTGAGCTGGCGGTTGAGGGCGCGCCCCCACGTGGGGGCCGGTGGAGGGCATGCGCCCCACTGCCGATCTAGCCTCGGTCCCTTCGTTCGCTCGGCGCCGAAGGCGCGCGTTCCGGAACCGGGAATGAAATTCCCGTCCGGACAACCTCGTGCGGGCTGCGGCGTGGTGAGTGGTGTGCGGCAGGCGCGCTCCTCGTCGCCCTGGTCGGCCGCGCGCGGCTGTCCACACCAGTCACCACACACCCACGCGCTCTGCAGAACTTACTCTGCCGATCGTTACAACGAAGGAATCCTATTTATTATTGCATTCAGCACGAAAAGGCTTGACGCCTCCTGGGAGGCGTCAAGCTGGTGCGTCGTCGCAAGCTCCAGGATCGCGCGCCACGCGTGTACAGGATCCTCGGCACGCGAATGGTTTCGCACAGGCAGCTTCGTCTTGCAGTCGACGCACGAAGTCGCGACATGGCGCATTACAGCGCTTCGAAAATCAGGGTGTATAAAGGGTCGTTCGCACGCATCGATAACACTGCGCGTGCGGCGAGGAGTGCGTATGGTGGCGAATCTTCGACTCGAGGGCTGGCAGGCACTGCATCAGCGGCTACGGGGCATCGCGAAGCAACAGCGCGCGCTGGACGCGGAAGAGGCGCAGTGCTTGCGCGAGGCGCATGCGCTGCAGTTGTGGCGACCGCTGGGCTACGTGCACATGGCGGAGTATCTCGAGCGCGAGCTGGGCTATGGCCCGCAGGTCGGCGCCGAACGGCTGCGGGTGGCACGCGCGCTCGGGGAGCTCCCGCAGATCGAGGCGTGTCTGGCAGAGGGCGGGCTGGCCTACTCGGCGGTGCGCGAGGTGACGCGCGTCGCGACCAGCGAGACCGAGCAGGATTGGCTCGAGGCGGTGCGCGGAAAGAGCCTGAGGCAGATCGAAGGTCTCGTCGCGGGACGGAAGCGTGGTGATCGGCCAGACGACGCGAGCACGCCGGAGCTGATCACTCGGGTCGTGCGGCTCGAGCTGTCGCCGGCTGCGTTCGCACTGCTGCGCCAGACGCAGAGCGCGCTCGCCGAAGAGCAAGGCGCACATCTCGATGACAGCGCGCTCGTCGAGTTGCTGTGCCGGCGGGCGCTCGAGGCGGGCGGCGCCGCCGACCGGCCGGCGCACCAGATCGCGTACACGGTGTGCGAGTCATGTCAGCGCGCCTGGCAGAACGGCGCCGGTCGCGAGATCGAGGTCGGCCCCGCGGTGATCGAACGCGCGCGCTGCGATGCCGAGTGGATCGGCTCGCTCAACGCGGTACAGCCGGCTCGGGTGACTGCCACGGTCACACCGCGGACGCGACGTCAGGTGCTCGCGCGTGATCATCACCGCTGCACCGCGCCGAGCTGCCGGTCGGCGCGTAATCTGGATCTGCATCATATCGAGTATCAGCAAGACGGCGGTCGGCACGAAGTGTGTAATATCACTGCCTTGTGCAGTGGCCACCACCAACAGCTTCACGACGGGGCGCTCGAGATCCGAGGCAAGGCGCCCGATGCGCTGGTCTTCACATGGCGCGCACGCGACGCCGCCGAGATGGCGCTCGCTGGCAACGTGGAGGTCGCGGAGGCCGCGGAGGTCACGGCAGACAACGCGAGCGCGGTGGGAACGGAGGTAGCGGCCGGCGACATGAACGACCGCGATGCTGAACGCCGCGAGGCGACCCTCGAGGAGGAGGCACGGCAAGCGTTGGTCGCGGCTGGCTACAGCCCTCGCGTGGCGCGAGCCGCGGTGGCAAGTGCGCGCCCCCACGTGGGGGATCGCGCGACGCTCGCGCAACTGCTCCGCGCAGCCTTGCGCGCTGCGCTCGACTGCCAGTGAGCCGGTCGCGACGAGCGGCGATGTCCGGACCGAGCGCATGGCCTATCTGAACAATGGTGCTCGCCGGCGCGCGCAAGGCCCTTCGATCGTGTTCGAGCTCGGCGTCGCCGTGGTCCCGCTGCCGCGCTCAACCGCTCACCGCCGCTGGATCAAGCACATCGCGCTCGATCCGCGGCGTCTCCGCCGTCGGTGATACCGGCTGTAACAGCTACAGCGCGCGACAGCTGTGACAGCGGGCCGGACTTATGTCCGCAGCATCAGGTAGTTGCGCGTGCGCGTTCAGGGCATATCTGGTGCACGAGCAACGGCAAGTCGCTCCTCGACCCCAACCCAGGAAATGATCATGAAATGGACCGCCCTCGTGGCCTTCGCTCTGCTGCTCCTCGTCGCGCAAGCCTCCGTCGCCGTCGCCCAGGACTACAATATCAACGCCCCCAAGGGGTACATGACGCAGGCCGAGGATGCGTTCAAGGCCGGTGACGTCGGCGGCGCGCGCTTCAAGCTCAACATGCTCGAAGACGAGCTCAAGAACGCCACCGCCTCCATGAAGAAGGACGCCGAGTATCCCAAGCTCCAGGCGCGGGCCAAGGCGCTCGAGGCCAAGCTGGCCCCGCTCGAGGCGGCCTCCGGCAAGGAGGCGGAGGCCGAGGAGCCGTTCCAGAAGGCCGGCAACGCGTACCAGGTGGCCAAGCTGAACCAGGACAACGCGCCCGCCGAGACGGTCGAGGTCGCCAAGGAGTGCGTCGCCAAGCTCGAGGAGGCGTTCAAGATCTCCGCGTCGATGAGGGACAAGCAGCTCCAGGTGCTGGGCTCGCCGACCGGCGCCCAGGCGCTCAAGACCTGCAAGGAGATCATCGAGCACTCGAGCAAGGTCGCGTCGGGCGAGATCGGCGACAAGGCCAGCGACACCGCCGAGGGCAAGTTCGTGATCACCAGCATCAACGCCCTCAACAAGGCGACCACGGAGAAGGTCCCCGACGCCAAGACCATGGCGGAGGCGCAGGCCGGGGCCGAGGAGTGCCGCAACAAGGCGAACTTCCTCTCGAGCCACGTCAACATGTACCGCGGCAAGGCCGGAATCCTGCACACCGATGTCGGCGACCTCACCCTCAATGAGGCGGACCAGAAGTGCAGCAAGTGGGGCGCCGAGCTACAGAACAAGAAGGCGCGGGGTTGCGGCAAGCGCTCGGTGAACGTGCAGCAGACCCTTGTCGCGCCCCGCACCTGGGGTCCGATCGAGGCCTACGCCCAGACCCACTACGAATACCTCCCCTGCAATGAGATGCCGAAGAAGAGCAGGCTCCCCGGCGCGCACGCGGCGCGCTTCAAGAAGCTGTGCGGCGGCAAGGCGATCTACGTCATCGACGACTCGAGCTGGAGCGTGAGCGGGAGTACGCGCCGCATCGGCGGCTCCTGCTACGACAAGGGCGACCTCTTCATCAAGAACGGGTCGGCGATGGTCAAGGGCGGCTGAGCGTCAGTCGTTGCCGTCGTCGGCCGACTCGTCATCGGCCGTCTCGACCAGCGCGGTGACCCTCGCCATCCGGGCCACGGCGTCGGCCTCTGGCTCATCGCCGTCGCGAACCAGCATCGCGATCTCACGGGTCGGCCGAACTTCGTCGATCGCACCGTTCGACCGAATGAGCAACAGCGCGATGCACGCGGCGTCGAGGAACAGCTGGCGTTCCTCGTCGTCGCCCGCGCGGACCGCGGCGCCCAGTGGCTCCCATTCCGGGTGCGCGGAGAGCTCGGCGAACCGCGGATGGCTGAACTCGCGCGCGTCCCAGCCGGCGCTGCCGCCCTTGGCACGGTCGACCGCGAGGGCCAGGGTGGCCGCGCGCGAGTCAGCGACGAGCAGCACCTTGGCGTGATCGTCGTGCGGGTGGCGCTGCGCGAACTGCCGCAGGACGCGGGTCAGCGAGCGTGAAATGATGATCGGTGCACGCGTCCAGTCGAAGTCAGACATCGCGGCGATGGTGACATGCCCGCGGTCCTTCGTGATTCACGATCGCGGCTATGCGGGGCGCTTGTAGTGCAGGCCGACGACGCCGGTCGGATAGGGCGTCGCGTTCGCGAGCGTGAACCGGCGGTCGATGCCGGTCGACGGGAACGCGCGCTTGCCACGGCCGAGCGCGAGCGGGTAGACGTGGAGGAAGAGCTCGTCGACGAGGTCGTGCTCGAACAGCGCGTGGACGAGCTGGCTGCTCCCGTCGGTCACGATCGACTTGCCGGGCTGCGCCTTGAGCGCGCGGACCGCGGCCACGACGTCGTCGTCGCGAATGATCGTCGTGTTCCGCCACAGCGGCTTCGCGAGCGTCTTGGACACCACGTACTTCGCCGGCGCGTTCATGAGGTCGCCGAACGGATCGCCGACCGGCATCGGCTCGAACGCCTCCGCGTGGGTCACGTAGGTCCGCCGGCCGAGCAAGAACGCGTCGACGTCCTGCATCAGCGCGCCGAACGTGGCGCCGATGTCGTCGTGCCAGTAGGACCGGGTCCAGCCGCCGTGGGCGAAGTCGCCATCGCGATCCTCGTCCGGGCCGCCCGGCGCCTGCATGATTCCATCGAGGGTGACGAACTCGTGAACGATCAGCTTCCGCATCGCTTCATCTCCGTGGTTGCGTGGTTCGATCCGGCGACGAGCGAGCGCGGTGGCGATCGACATACCGCCGACAAAATCCCGCATCCCACTGGATTACCTGAGGAATCTATCTGGCAGTGGGATTCACGGTGCCCGGCGACGCGGCACCCGGCGGCGCGTCGACCGCCGCGTCCGGCGGCGGCAGGTTGCAGAACCGCTCGACCGCGTCGCAGCGATGCGCCTCGTTGCAACGCAGGGGACCGCGCGGCGCGCAGTCGCAGGTCTGCGGTCGCGCCGGATCGCGAAAGCACCCCGTGTCGTGGAACTCGGCTGCCAGCGTCCTGGCGCGCGCCAGGCCCGGCGCGTTGCGCTCGATCGGCACGCCGGCGCAGTTGAGCAGCGAGGGCGCGCAGTCGCACGTCCCGGTGCCATCTTGCCCGCCGATCATCGAACAGTCGTCGTCGCTCGCGCAGCTGCCGGGCACGGCGATCTCCTCGCGAACCTTGTCCTCGAGCACATCACAGCGCGACTTCGCGTCCCGCGGCACCGCCATGTCGATCGGGCCCGCGTCGACGGCTCCGTTCGATCCGCCACAACCTGGCATCGCGGCGATCAGCCAGACCGTCACGCACACGCTCATCGCAAGCACACTGTTATTTCGCATCAGATGACGGCACGCTACCAGGGCATTCCCGACCGTACCGTGACGAAGCCACGATCGGCTGCGATCGGCAATCGGATGACGCGATCGCGCAACGCGCCGCAGATCACCCGGCCGGGCGGACGTCGACGCGGTTGTCGTAGAACGTCGAGCCGGCGCCGAGGTCGGTCAAGCGCTGCGAGGTGAGCGCGTTCACGTTGCGCTTGCCGGGGACGTGGGCGAGCCAGAACACACCTTCCGCGACGGCGATGCCGGGAGGCACGCCGGCCGCGATCTGCAGGGTGAAGGTCGCCTCGCCGCGCTCGTTGGCGGCGACGACGAGCTGGCCGTCGACGAGGCCGCGCGTGGTCGCTTCGGCCGGGGCCAGCTTGAGGACCATGCCGCCGGCGCGGGTGCGGAGCTCCGGTCGCTCCTGGAAGGTCGAGTTGAGGGTCTGGAGCGCGGGCGCGGTGACCAGACGCAGCGGCAGCGCGCCGCGATCCTCGTGGCTCGGGAGATAGCGCGGCAGTGGCTCCGCCAGCGCGGGGTTGTGCAGCTCGATCTTGCCGGACGGAGTCCACCAGCGCTTGCCGCTCGGCGGTACCAGCTCGACCGGGTCGCCGTCGACCAGCTTCGCGCGGTCCTGTTCGCACAACCACTCGGGGTCGATGTGCGCCACGACGAGATCGATCACCTCGTCGGTGGTCATGCGGAAGATCGGGTCGCTGTAGCCCATGGCTTCGGCCAGCGCGCGGAACACGTCCCAGTTCGGGCGTGCGTCGGCGAGCGGCGGGATCGCGGCTCGCGCACGCTGGATCGTGTAGTGGCCATAGGAGCGATACAGATCGGCGTGCTCGAGCGACGTCGTCGCAGGCAGGACGACGTCGGCGTAGCGCGCGGTGTCGGTCAGGAAGCGCTCGTGGACAACGAGAAACAGGTCATCGCGCAGCAAACCTTGCAGCACCGCGTTCTGATCCGGCGCGACCGCGGCCGGGTTCGAGCACCACACATACATCGCGCGGACCGGTGGATCGCGGAGCTCGGTGAGCGCGCGCCCCAGCTGGTTCATGTTGATGGTCCGTGGCGACGCGGGCAGCAGATCAGCACGGAGCAGCGGCGAGAGATCGAAGGCCCGCGCCGAGCCCGTCGAGTGCAGACATCCGCCGCCGGCGCGGTCGTACACGCCGAGCACGGCCGCGAGCGCGACGATCGAGCGGATCGTCATCGCGCCGTTGCCATAGCGCGACAGGCCGCCGCCGATGCGGATGTACGGCGCGCGAGCGCGACCGAGCGTGTGCGCCAGCGCTTCGATCGCCTCCGGCGCGAGCCCGACTCGCTCGCTGACCGCGGCGGGTGCGTAGTCCGCGAGCACGCGGGCGCGAAGCTCGGCCCAGCCGGTGGCCTCGCGCGCCAGGAAGCCTTCATCCGACAGCCCATCTCGCGCGAGCACGTGCATGATCGCGAGCGCGAGCGCGCCGTCGCAACCGGGGCGGACCACGACCAGCTCGTCGGCGACCTGGGCGGTGTCGGTCGCGTAGGTCTCGATCAGCAGGATCCTGGCGCCGCGCCGGCGTGCATCCTTGGCGCGCTGCACGAAGTGGAGGTTGGTCGCGACCGCGTTGATGCCCCAGAGCACGATGAGGTCGCTGTCTCGCGCGACCTCGGGGCTCGGGCCAGGCGTCTCGCCCATCACCGCTTCCCAGCCCGCCTCCTGCGCCGGCGTGCAGATCGTCCGCTCGAGCAGCGATGCGCCCATCCGGTGGAAGAACGGCATCCCCGCGTTGCGCTGCACGATGCCCATCGAGCCAGCATAAGAGTAGGGGAGGATCGCCTCGGGACCGTCGCTCGCGATGATCGCCTTCCACCGCGCCGTCACCGTCGCGATCGCCTCGTCCCACGTGGCGGGCCGAAACTCGCCGGCGCCCTTGGGGCCGCAGCGGATCAGCGGGGTGGTCAGCCGATCCGGCGACTGGACCGAGCGATCATAGCCATTCATCTTCGGGCACAGCGAGCCTTGGGAGTAGGGATGCTCGCGATCGCCTCGGACCTTGCGGATGCGGCCGTCGTCGATCTCGACGAGCAGCCCGCAGGCGTCAGGGCAGTCGAAGGGACAGATGGAGCGTGCGAAGGTCGCCATGGGATCGCCCCAGCGTGTCAGGCCCGCGGGCGATGCGCTACCCGTGCGGCGATCCACCTGGGCGCTCAGGCACCCGACACACCTCGGGCACGACAGGCGGGTGCGCCCAGTCAGCCGGCCCTGGCATACACTGCGTGGCCCATGGCGAAGAAGAAGGCTCCGACGGATGGCATCCTGAACCAGCTGCGTACGTTCGGCCTCGCCTATCCAGGCGCTCATTACAAGAGTCCGTGGCCCGGACACATGGACCTCGCCGTGAAAGACAAGACGTTCGCGTACCTCAGCCTCGAGGGCGAGCCCCTCGGCGTCGGCTGCAAGTTGCCGCGCTCGAACACGATCGCGTTGATGCTCCCGTTCTGCAAGCCGACGGCCTACGGCCTCGGCAAGAGCGGCTGGGTCTCGGCGTCGTTCGAGGGGATCTCGGCCGATGCGATCGATGTCGACATGCTGAAGGCCTGGATCGACGAGAGCTACCGCGCGCAGGCACCGAAGAAGCTCGTCGCGCAGCTGGCCACCGCGCCGAGCACGGTCGCGCCGAAGAAGGTCGCGCCGAAGAAGCCTGCGAAGCGGCCCGCCAAGAAAGTCGCGAAGTCGAAGCGATGATGAACTCCCGCGCCACGCCCGAAAGGGGCATTGCTCGCGGCGAGCACCGTTGTTCAGATAGGCCATTCGCTCGGTCCGGACCTCACCGGCAGTCGAGCGCAGCGCGCAAGGCTGCGCGGAGCAGTTGCACGAGCGTCGCGCGGTCCCCCACGTGGGGGCGTGCGCTAGCCACCGCGGCTCGCGCCACGTGAGGACTGTAGCCAGCCGCGACCAACGCTTGCCGCGCCTCCTCCTCGACGGTCGCCTGACTGGGACCAGCTTTGCGGTCGTTCACATCACTGACAGCCTCTACCTCCTCGGCCGCGTTGCCAGCGAGCGCCATCTCGGCGGCGTCGCGTGCGCGCCATGTGAAGACCAGCGCATCGGGCGCCTTGCCTCGGATCTCGAGCGCCCCGTCGTGAAGCTGGTGGTGGTGGCCGCTGCATTATGCCGGGTGCGTGATTATGCCGGGTAGCGATGCTCCACCGACGAAGATGAGAGCTGGCCACCCGGCATAATCAGAGGTCGTTCAGGAACCTCAGCAACGCGTCGTCGGGC
>Ga0307513_10008387_pt1 | contig 13230 bp, 10 predicted proteins | sample 15_EM_MG_FD_202174 | JGI IMG/M metagenome (GOLD analysis project Ga0307513, IMG submission 202174) | Populus trichocarpa ectomycorrhiza microbial communities from riparian zone in the Pacific Northwest, United States - 15_EM | ecosystem: Host-associated > Plants > Roots > Unclassified | place...
CGGCGATCCGCTGACCGCACAGCCGCGCGGCGCCGCGATCAACCTGTCGTTGCCGGTGATCTGCAACGCCCCGCATCGCCTGACCGTGACCAGCAGCAATGGCGGGCTGCTGCGCGACGGCGGCAATGCGCGCAACCGGCAATCGCCGACCGGGTTCGGCGAATTCGTGGGATATCAGATCAGCGCGACCTGGGCGGGTCAGAACGCCAGCGTGCTGACCACCAACAACAGCGTCCTCGCGATCGCGACCGCCGACGGCGGTGCGGGCGACATGGGCCTGACGATCGCGGTCCCGCCGGGGGGCGGGCCGCTGGTCGCCGGGCGCTATGCGGACACGGTCACGGTACAATTTGAAGCAGCGTTCTAAACGACCCAGCGGGAGGGGGAAGTGAAGAGTATGAAGAGGATATTGACGTGTGCGGCCTTCGCGGCCGCGATCGTCCTGCCACAGCAACTCGCGGTGGCGATGACGGTACAACCGGTCATCATCAATCTGAAGCAATCGGGCAACGGGATGACTCAGATCATCACCGTCGAGAACACGTTCGCGACACCGTTGCCGGTCGAGCTGCGCGTGCAATCGCTCGAGTTCGACCAAAGTGGCATCAAGGAAACGGGTAAGGACCCGGGCGACCTGCTGATCTTTCCGCCCCAAGCGCTGATCCAGCCCGGGCAGACGCAGTCGTTCCGCGTCCAATATGTCGGCGATCCGGACCTCAAGACCAGCAAGCATTATTACGTCACGGTGGCGCAGCTGCCGGTGAAGCTGCCTGCCGGCCAGTCGGCGATCCAGATCCTGTACAATTTTCAGGTGCTGGTCAGCATCGCGCCGATGGGCGCGAAGCCGGCGATCAAGGTGCAGGCCGCCGAGATCGGGCATAACGAGGCGGGCAAGCCGATCCCGCTCGTCACGCTGAGCAATACGTCGGCCGCTTATGGCTATCTGTCCGAAGGACGGCTGCGCATCGTCGAAAAGGATGCGGCCGGCAAGGAAGTGTTCCGCCGGACGTTGTCGGGTCCAGAAACGCAGCAAACCATTGGTTTCGGCTTGGTGGGGGCCAACCAGACGCGGCGCATGTCGCTGCCGATTGAGTTGCCGGTGGATGGGGGCAGCGTCGATGTCAGCTTCACGCCCGACGGCTAAGCGGCTCTCCGGACGCATGCTCGGCCTGATGCTCGCGAGCGCGAGCATCGGCGGCCTGTGTTCGCCGGCGCGGGCCAGCAATCAGCAGGGCACCGTGCCCCAGTCGCAAGAACGGCGCGTCACGATCGACGCGCCGATGGCGCCGACCGACCAACCTCAAGCCACGCTCAATCCGACCGGGCGCGACATCGTCCTGACGGTGCCGGTCAAGGATGGCGGGACGTATCTCGGCGACATGCCGCTGACGATCACCGCCAGCAGCAAGCTGGAATTTCCGGCGCAGCGGCTGCTCGACTTGCTGTCGAACGTCCTCAACCAGCAATCCTTCACCGCGATCCAGTCGAGCCTGTCGACCAAGGCGGTGCTGACCCCGGCCGATTTCGAGGCCGCGGGTGTGCAAATCAGGTACAATCCGCAAACGCTCGAACTCAACCTGACGATCGCCGCCGAACGCCGCGCCTCGCGCTCGCTGACGGTCAGCCCGCTCGATCGCAACCGGGTCGGCTCGTTCGCCGCCCCCGCCGACTGGAGCGCCTATCTCAACATCCGCGGCTCGGAAGATTATATCCACGCCGGCGGCGACACCGGCTTTGCATCACCGATCTTCTCGCTCGACGGCGCAATGCGCGTGGGCGGCGTGGTCGCCGAAGGCGAAGCGATCTGGCAGCCCGGCGCGACCGGCGTCGATTTCCAGCGGCTGGGGTCGCGCCTCGTCTATGACGACGAGAAGAACCTGGTGCGCTGGACCGCGGGCGACCTTCAGACCGTCTCGCGCGGCTTCCAGTCGGCGCCCGACATCGCCGGCCTCTCGATCTTCCGGTCGTACAGCGTGCTGCAGCCGCAGCAGCTGGTGCGGCCGCGCGGCGACCGCAGTTTCCAGCTCAGCCGCCCGTCGACCGTCGAGGTCCAGGTCAACGGCCAGATCGTCCGCCGTCTTCAGCTCGCGCCGGGCACCTATAATTTGCGCGATTTCCCGTTCACCCAGGGCGCGAACGACATCCGCCTGTCGGTGATCGACGATACCGGCCGCACCGATCTGTTGCGGTTCAACCTGTTCCTCGACCAGTCGCAACTCGCCAAGGGGCTGAGCGAATTCGGTCTATATGCCGGCGTGCTCAATCCGCTCGGGCTGCACGGGCCGCATTACACCGATAAATTCGCGTTCACCGGCTTCTATCGTCGCGGCATCAGCGATTTCCTTACCCTGGGCGTCAATGCCCAGGCCGACAAGAACACCCAGATGGGCGGTGTCGAGGCTGTGGTGGCGACACCGTTCGGCACCTTCGCCGGCAATTTCTCGCTGTCGAACATGAAGGGCTCGCGCACCGGCCACGCCGCGACGCTGACCTTTCAACGGCTGATCCAGCGCAACGGTGGGCAAGCCGATTCGCTCAATGTGTTCGTCGAGACGCGCAGTCGCTATTTCGCCCCCGTCGGCGTGCTGTTTCCCGACAACCAGTTCCAGTATGAAGTGGGCGGTGGCTATTCGCACACCTTCAACGAACGGCTCTATGCCGGGTTCGACGGGCGCTTCTCCAAGGGACGCGGCAGCCAACCCAATTTGCAGACCTATCGGGTCACGACCGGCTACCGGATCTCCTCGACCGCGACGGTGACCGCCGACGCCCGCTGGGAACGCGATACGTTCGGGTCGCGGGTCGGCGGGCTGGTCTCGCTGGTCATCCGGCTTGGTCGTTATTCCACAGCGCGCGCCGATTACGATACCCATGGCAACCGGGTACGTACCTCGTTCCAGACGCTCTACGGACAGGGGGTCGGATCGTATAACATGACCGCCGATGTCGAACGCAGCGATGCCGGGTCGGGAATCAATTTCACCGGCAATTACTACACCAACCGCGCCGAATTGGGCATCAGCCACTTCGGGACGTTCCAGGACACGTTCGGCAGCGTCACGTCGCAGCGCACGTCGTTCCGGTTCGGCAGTTCGCTGGCGATCGCCGATGGCGCCTTCTCGGTTGGACGGCCGATCTACGACAGCTTCGCGATCGTCACGCCGTACAAGAAGCTCGACGGCACCAACATCGTCGTCTCGCCGTCGCCGTTCGGCTACACCGCGAACAGCGGCGCGCTGAGGGCGGGCACCGAGCCCAGCCTGAGTTCCTATGCCGAGCGGACGATCGCGGTCGACGCGCCCAATGCGAAACCGGGGGTCGATCTCGGGCAAGGGGCGTTCCGACTGTTGCCGCCGTACCGGAGTGGTTACAGACTCGTGGTTGGATCGGCCTATTCGGTGACTGCGATCGGTCGCCTGATCGACATTGACGGCGAACCGGTTTCGCTGGTCAGCGGCACCGCGACCGAAGTCGCGCATCCCGAACGCGCGCCGATCACGGTCTTCACCAACCGTGAAGGCCGGTTCGGCATCGGCGGGCTGGCGCCAGGCAAATGGCGCATCGACATGCTCGACGACAAGAAATCGGTTTTCGACATCACTATTCCCGGCGACGCGGACGGACTTGTCCGGGTCGACGAACTCAAAGCGGTCAAAGGGCAGTAAGCATGGCCTTGTCTCAGTTTCGACACGCACTTTTGGCGCTGGCAGTCGCCGCCGGGATATCTCCCGGCGCGGCGTTCGCCGTCGGCAAATGCGGCCTCACCACGGTCAGCGGCGGCACCGCCAATCTGACCTATGATCCGTTCAACGGGACGACGACCTCGATCAACCTGACCGGCGTGCAATTGTCGCGCGTCAACGGCGCGGGTGGCGAGAAGACCTCGAACCTGGAATTCTACGTCAAGGGAACGACCGCGGCACAGAACGGCACCGTGCTGACCCCGATCAGCGCGACGGGATCGGGATCGGGGGGGCCCACCGGCAGCAACATCTTCTTCGGCACCAACCAGTCGCCGCCGATCCTCAACATCAACGCGGGCAGCCCGGCGCCCGGCGTGTTCCGCTGGTCGTTCACCGGCAACAACGCGGCGTCGGACGTGTTCACGCTCAACCTGACGCTGCAATTGCCGGCAAACCTGAATTTGAACGCCGGATCCACGCTGCCGTTCGACATCGTCTATAGCTGCAACGGCACCGGCGGCGGCGGGCCGTTCACCGATACCGGCACCGTCACCAACGCGATCGTCGTCAACGTGATCGTATTGAGCGGCCTGCAGGCGAGCTATGTCGGCACCAACCTCGACTTCGGCGAGGTCGGTAACCTGACGACGGTGCAGGTCCTGGGCGCGCCGGCGACCTATACGACGCCGACCACCAACTATATCCGCGTCGCCAGCTCGGGACCCTATTCGGTCGCCATCGCGTCGCAGAACAATTACAAGCTGACCTTCTCGGGCGGCTCGCTGGGCAATGCCAACCAGACGCTGGCCTACAAGGCCCAGTTCCTGGGGCAGACCCCGACCACCGTCAGCCCGACGTTCAGCACGATAACGTGCTTGCGCGCCGGCACCGACGCCGCGGCCGGCATCCTGCCGATCCGGGCGACCCTGCTCGAGGGCGGGCAGGGCAAGACGCCCGCCTCGGTCTATAGCGACACGATTACCGTCACGGTGACGCCGTTATTGTCGACGGTGCCCTCGCAACAGAATTGTCCCGCCTTATAGCGCGACGATCCGGAACGAGATCGCGCCCGGCTCGACGCCCTTCGGCAAGTCCAGCGAGACCGCGTGCGCGGCGATGCCGGCGCGGTTCGACTTGGTCACGCGGGTCGAGCCGTCCTTGCCGAGCGGAACCTTCTGGCCATCGACCAGCAGGCTCGCCTTCGCCAGATTGGACGAATAGTCGGCATAAACTTCATAGCCATTGGGGCTGTTGCAGAACTCGTTGAGCGAGCCGAGCGAGACCTGGCCCGATTGGGCAGGCACCATCGCGGCGTCGACCGTCGCATGGCACACCACCGGCACGAAACCGCTGATGCCGATCGAATATTGCGCGGAGCTGACCGCGACATGGGGGTCCACCGCCTGAGCGGCAGGTGTCGCGAACGCAAGCGCCGCGACCAACGCAACTGATACCGTCTTCATGTCCGCATCCTCAATAGAAACGCGAGGATGCTTATGACCGGCACGTGTGAAGATGCGGTCTGCCGGCATGGTAAAGGCGCGGCTAACCCTCGATACGGATTCGCACGGAGCGAACTATAAAGACCAAGTTATTGTATAACCAACGATATGCCAGGCTTTACGGTGGCGTCCTAAAGAAGATATCGCCGCAATCGTCGCAATTTCATGAAGTTGTGTCCGCAGCATACGCACGGGACTGCGACGGCTCATAGCGGCGGTTGATTACTTTTTGCTGGCACGGTGCCGGCCAGGGGCCACTGGCCTCGTCGTGGATCGTCCGCAGGAATTTTTTCGCGTGCCGCCGAATCGGCGTCGATCGTCCGACTCCCGGATTGCGCACGCCGATCAGCGCTATGCCGGCTAAGGCCGCTTGCCGCCCGCCGCGACGATCAGGTCGGCCACTTGCCGGGCATGTGACAGGAGCGACACATGGCTCGATGCCAGTTCTATTGACGTCGCACCCATGCGCTTGGCCATGAAGCGCTGAAGGGTGGGATCGATCACGCGATCCTGGGTCGAGATCGCGTAGAAAGACGGCTTCGTGCGCCATGCCGCATTCGTCGTCCTCCCCGCCAGAAGAGCCTTTTGAAACGGCCATTGCGCCGCGTACAATGCCTTTGCCTTCGATGCCGGCAAATCAGGCGCAAAATCGCGCAGGAATGCCTGCTCCGTCAGACGGCCCTCGTCGCCGTCGAAAACGATGCCGGCAGACGCTGGCGGCGTGGGATAGGTTTTCGCCAGCGCCGCGTAATCCTCTCCGGCGTCGGGCGCTCGCGCGGCGATGTACACCAATGCGGAAACGCTGGGATGGACCCCCGCCTCGGTCACGATCATCCCGGAGAATGAATGACCGGCGAGAATTGTCGGGCCATCCTGCCGGTCCAGGACTTTCCGGCAAGCGGCTACCGCGTCCGGTAACGTGGTCAACGGATTCTGGACGGAGGTAACGTTGAACCCCCGCGCTTGCAGCAACGGGATCACCTCCGACCATGATGAGCCATCCGCGAAAAGGCCATGGACGAGTACGACATTTCGCGCCCGCGGCGTGGCAGCTGCCGCGGGTGCTGCGAGAAAGGCTCCTGCCGCAGTCGCGCCGAGCAATGAATTGAATGTGCGCCGGTCGATATCCATGACGTGATCACCTCTGACGGAGAGTCCCGAGCGATTTCGAGTCTCGCCACCCGCCATGGGTAGCGGCCCGCGATGAGCGTGCAATCGCAAACGTCGAAAGGCTTGGCGCCCCGGGATTTTGTCGTTTTGGTTTCAGGCGCGAAGTTCGACCTGGTTGGCCGCCGGTGCTTGAGAACAGGCGCTCGAGCCCTACTTCACGAGCTCGTTCACGCTTATGCATGATCAACTATTGATGGCGAAATGGTCGATCGCCTCATTGGGTGAAGCCACCGCATTCTCCGATAATCGGCCCGATCGGATTTGATGAAGCGCGTTATCCTCGGAGCTTATCGCAAGATCGAACGGATCTGCCGACCACTGAACCGCTCAGCGAAATGGGAGGGCGCAACAATCCCGGCAGAGTTGGCGGTATGGGCGCGGGAGCACCGGGGTTGGGGCTTATTCGAAATTGGCGAGCCGAGTGGCGGAGACGGAGGGATTCGAACCCTCGATACGGTTTCCCGTATGACGCTTTAGCAAAGCGTTGGTTTCAGCCACTCACCCACGTCTCCGGTTGCGGCAGAATGCGGGCCTATAGCGAGCGTCTCCTACGTGATCAACCGGGGGTTTCGACTCGGTCGAGCCCGGAATAGACTCGGACCACCGCTGCGTTCATTGCCGGGCAATCTCCGCCGGGCTTAGCGTACGACATGTATGGGTTGGGGTTGGGGGCGATTATGCGCCATTTGCTGTCTGTTCTGTCATTGGTGATGCTGGCGATTGCCGGACCTGTCGCTGCGCAAATGACCACGATCGATCCCAACAAGGCAATCGACAGCGACCTGCAACGGACGCCGCCGCCGCCGCAACAACCGGCACCCTACGCGCCGCCGCCCGCCGATCAGCGCGTCCCCGCTTATGACGAGGCGCCGCCCCCGCAAGACGAGACCGCCACTACGACACCGCCACCGATCCCGCCGACCGCCGGCCCGACCTATGGCGACGACGACGTTCTCGACGCCGCCGAAGGCGTGTTCGGCAAGGGTGCCAAGGGACTGGCCGGGATCATCGAAAAGACCCTGAAGAATCAGGGGCGGCCCAACGCCTATATCGCCGGACGCGAGGCATCGGGCGCGTTCGTCGTCGGGCTGCGCTACGGCTCGGGCACGCTCAGCCACAAGGTGGCGGGCGACCAGAAGATCTATTGGACCGGCCCCTCGGTCGGATTCGACGTGGGCGGTGACGCCACCAAGGTGTTCGTGTTGGTCTATAACCTCTACGACACCGAGGACCTCTACAAGCGCTTCCCAAGCGGCGAAGGGCGGCTCTATTTCGTCGGCGGTTTCTCGGCGACCTATCTCAGGCGCGGCAATATCGTACTGATCCCGATCCGGCTGGGCGTCGGCTGGCGCGCCGGGGTCAATGCCGGATACATGAAATTCACCCACAAATCGAAGTGGATGCCGTTTTAAGGCGAAGAGCGGCAGCCGGCCACGCCGGCTGACTCGCACGAGCCCGGCCGGCGGTGCGGAGCGCCGTCCGACGTAGCGCGGGCTTTGCCCGCAAGCGGGGAGGAATTTACCCCACGAACCGCCACGCCAGCGCCTCACCGGCGTGGAACGGTACCAGCCCAGAGACCCGGGCCGGAACCTCGGTCCCCGCCCGCTCCAACGTCACCGTCCCCTCATTGAGCGGCAGCCCATAGAAACGCGGGCCATGCTCGGAGGCGAAGCCCTCTAATTTGTCGAGCGTGCCTTCCTCGTCGAACACCGCGGCATAGCTTTCGAGCGCGAACGGCGCGTTGAAGATTCCGGCGCAGCCGCAATCCATTTCCTTGCGCTCGACCGAGTGCGGCGCGCTGTCGGTGCCGAGGAAGAATTTGGGCGATCCCGACACCGCCGCCGCGCGCACCGCGAGGCGATGCCGCTCGCGCTTGATCACCGGCAGGCAATAAGCGTGCGGCCTCAGCCCGCCATCGAACAGCGCATTGCGGTTGAGATGGAGATGCTGCGGCGTGATCGTCGCGGCGACCAGCGGGCCGGCATCGGCGACGAACTCGGCGGCCTCCGCGGTGGTGATATGCTCGAGCACGATCTTGAGCTCGGGGAAATCGCGCACCAGCGGCGCCAGCGTGCGGTCGATGAACGCCGCTTCGCGATCGAAGATATCGACCTCGCGGTCGGTCACTTCGCCGTGGATCAGCAGCGGCATGCCGATCCGTTGCATCGTCTCGAGCACCGCACCCAGCGCGCGGATGTCGGTGACGCCGTGCGCCGAATTGGTCGTGGCGTGCGCGGGGTAGAGCTTGCACGCGGTGAACGCGCCCGATTCATGCCCGCGCGCGATCTCCGCCGCGTCGGCATCGTCGGTCAAATAGCAGGTCATCAGTGGCGTGAAGTCGGCGTCCGCTGGCAAGGCTGACAGGATGCGGTCGCGATAGGCCACGGCCGCGGCGACCGTGGTGATCGGCGGGCTGAGGTTGGGCATCACGATCGCGCGCGCGAACTGGCGCGCGGTGTGCGCGACGACCGCCTCCAGCATCGCGCCGTCGCGTAAATGGACATGCCAGTCGTCGGGGCGGCGGAGGATAAGGCGATCGGTCATCGCGCTCGCCCTACAATCGTGCGCCGCGATCCGCCAGTATGGCTTGGATTCGGGCGGGCGCGCATTAGCTTGGCAATATGAGCGATACCGGAACGATGCTGGCCGACCGAGCGCTGATCCGCTTGGCAGGCGATGGCGTACGCGACTTCCTGCAAGGACTGGTGACGCAGGACGTGCTGACGCTCGATGCTAGCGCGCCGCGCTGGTCCGGCCTGCTGACGCCACAGGGCAAGGCGCTGTTCGATTTCCTGTTATGGGCCGACGGGGACGCGGTGCTGATCGACTGTGAGGCGGCCGAGGCCGACGCGCTTGTCCGTCGGCTGTCGATCTATCGCCTGCGCCGACCGATCACCATCGAGCGGGTCGCCGGCGCCGCACATTGGTCGCGTGAAAATGTATTGGGCGTGCCGGACCCGCGCTTGCCCGACCTCGGCCGTCGCTGGCTGGGATTGCCAGGTGAGCCCGCGCAAGGCTGGCTCGAGCATCGCCTGTCGCTGGGCGTGACCGAAGGTGTCGCCGAGCTGGGTCAGGACAAGACGCTGTGGCTTGAGGCCAATGCGAGCGAGTTGAACGGCGTGAGCTTCGACAAGGGCTGTTATGTCGGTCAGGAGAATACCGCGCGGATGCACTATCGCGCCAAGGTCAATCGGCGACTAATCGCGGCACCGATCGCCCCCGCGGGCGACCGGACGCGCGCAGCCTATCCTGATCTGGGGCTGATGGTCGAGCTGCGCAGGGTCGAGGCGCTGGGCGACGCGATCATCCCACCATGGCTGGCGACGGCGCTGACCGCCGCCTGATCCTCAGCGGCCCACCGAACTATAAGCGAAGCCCAGCTTCCTGACATCGTCGGGATGATAGACGTTGCGCAAATCGACCATCACCGGCGCGGTCATCACGCCCGCGAGGCGTTTCAGGTCGAGCGCGCGAAACGTGTCCCACTCGGTCACGATCGTCACCGCGTCCGCGCCGGTCGCGGCTTCATAAGCGTCCTTGCAGAAGGTCACGCCGGGCATCATCGCCTCGGCCGCGGCCATGCCTTCGGGATCGAAGGCCCTGACCGTCACGCCGGCGTCCTGCAGGCTCTGGACAACCGCCAGGCTGGGTGCGTCGCGCATGTCGTCGGTATTGGGCTTGAACGTCAGCCCCAGCACCGCGACCGTCTTGCCGCGGGGCTCGTCGCCCAGCGCGTGGAGCACCTTGCGCCCCATTGCCCGTTTGCGACTGTCGTTGACCTTCACCACCGCCTCGACGATGTGCACCGGACTTTCGTGATCCTCGGCGGTCTTGAGCAGCGCGAGCGTGTCCTTGGGAAAGCACGATCCGCCATAGCCCGGTCCGGCGTGGAGGAACTTGGCGCCGATGCGATTGTCGAGCCCGATGCCACGCGACACGTCCTGGACGTTGGCGCCGACCGCCTCGCACAGGTCGGCGATCTCGTTGATGAAGGTGATCTTGGTCGCGAGGAACGCGTTGGCGGCGTATTTGATCAGCTCCGAGGTGCGCCGGCTGACGAACAGAAGTGGGCTCTCGTTGAGATAGAGCGGGCGGTAGACCTCGCGCATCACTTCGCGCGCGTGCGCATCCTCACTGCCGATGACGATGCGATCGGGGCGCTTGAAGTCGCCGATCGCGGCGCCCTCGCGCAGGAATTCGGGATTGGACACCACCGCGATGCGAATATCGGGACGCTCTTCCCGCAGGATTTCCTCGACGCGGTCGCCGGTGCCGACGGGCACGGTGGACTTGGTGACGACGACGGTCGGCCCGGTGACCGCGGCGGCGATCTCCTTGGTCGCCTCGAACACATAAGTGAGGTCGGCATGGCCGTCGCCACGGCGCGACGGCGTACCCACCGCGATGAAGATCGCATCGGCGCCCGCGACCGCGGTGGCAAGATCGGTGGTGAAGGTCAGGCGGCCGGCTGCGACATTGGTCGCGACGAGCTGGTCGAGTCCGGGCTCGTAAATCGGCATGCGACCAGCTTGGAGCGCGTCGATCTTGCGTGCATCCTTGTCGACGCAAACCACGTCGTGGCCGAAATCGGAAAAGCAGGCTCCCGACACCAGGCCGACATAGCCCGATCCGATCATCGTGATTTTCATTCTAGTCCCTCGGTGCAGACGGCATGTCCGGCGACCCGCCAGATCGTGACGCGCGTGCTCTATCGCAAGTAGTGGGTTTTGCCATCCCTGTGCTGTTAGTTGGGAGACCGAAGAGTTGAGCCGAGCGCTTCCGATCACCCTCTCCCGCAAGCGGGAGGGGGCTTTATCGAAAAATGGGGAGTCCGCCGCGAAGCCGCGTCGTCAGTCATCGCCTCGCGATGCTGGCCTGGCTCGCGGCTGAGCGGGAAACAGCGTCCGCCGTCTCCCTGCGGCGAGCACAAAGAAAAAGGGAGGCCGGCGAACCGACCTCCCCAATTTCTGTCAGTCGTTGGAGACTTACTGACCCGAAGACGGGCCGTAGGTGATCTCCACGCGACGGTTCTGGACCTCGCGGACGCCATCGGCGGTCTCGACACGCGGACGGCTCTCGCCGAACGCCTGCTCGCTGATGACCCCATCCGGAACCGAATGGGCGACCATGTAGGCCTTCACCGCGTCGGCACGACGCTGCGAGAGACCGACATTGTACTTGGCCGAACCCGAACGGTCCGCGTGACCCGCCAGCATGACCTGGGCATTGCCGCAGTTCGCGTACTGGCTGATCGCGTTGTCGAGGATCGACGCCGCTTCCGGCGTGATGTCCGACTTGTCCCACTCGAAGAACACGATGAACGGTCCCGGCGAGCAGACCACGGCCGGCGGAGGCGGCGGCGCAGGCGGTTCCGGCGGCGGAGGAGGCGGTGGCGGGGGCGGCGGCGGCGGAGGTGGCGCCGGCGGTTCGCCGAAGTTGTAGGTGAAGCCGCCCAGGATGCTGTGCGTACGGAAACGTCCGTCCAGCGTGCGGCCGGTCACGTCGACCAGCTTGACGTTCTCGGCGTTGAAGAAGCGATACTTCAGCGTCGCGTCGATATGGCTGGTCAGCGGAGCGCGGATACCCGCGATCGCCTGCCACGCGAACACCGTGTCCGAATCGTCGAGGAACGAGCCGTTGGTGTTGAGCGCGTAACCGTCAGCCTTGACGCGAGCGACACCGACACCGCCGCCGACGAAGCCCTGCAGGCCATCGTCATCGCCGAAATCGAGCATGCCGTTCAGCATGAAGCTCAACGCGGTGGTCTTGCCCCCGGCATAGCTGTAGCTGCCGGCGTTCGACTGAACCAGCGCGCCAGCGTTGTTATACGCCGGGATACGCTGGCTCGAGCTGATCGCGTCGACGTTGGCGGACTTGTACGAAACCTCGGTTTCGACCCGGAACATGCCGAAATCGTAACCCACCTGGCCACCGACGTCATAACCGTAGTTATGGTCGATCTTCATGGCGTCTGGAGTCGCACCAATATCAAAATGAATGTCTTCGACAATCATCGCGCCGCCTTCGACGCCAACATACCACGCCTTGTCGCGCGCGAGCGCGGGCGTCGCAAGTGCGGTTGAAGCGAGCGCCACGGCAATGGCAAGCTTGCGCATCTGTATCCCCTTTCACGGTTGTCACTACGGACAGCGCAAACTCCCTACCCAATGGTTCGTTTCCACGCAAGCGAAACAAAGCTGATCCGCTGTGGCGGCGAAGCAACACATTTACCCGGATTTCCGTCGATTTTAACACCCGCCATGCACCCCCCGGCCGCGCGGTAGATGGCGTCGTCACCCGCCGATTCGTCGCCCGCGGCGGACCCGCGCCAGTGGTCGTCGGGGCGCGCGTTTTGGGCACCCGGAACGAGCGTAACCGCGGCACGATCGGACGGCGGGACCGTGTCCGTATCCGCTGCTTGCCGAGGTCGCCTTTTGGGCGCAAACATCACTCATGGCGGCAGCGCCCGATTATTATGCGATGCTCGGCGTATCGCCCGATGCGGACGAGGCGGTGATCCGTGCCGCGTGGAAGGCGCTGTTGCGCAAATACCATCCCGATACCGCGCAGGGCATACCCGACGCTGCCGATCGGACGCGGGCGTTCAATGCCGCCTGGGCGGTGTTGGGCAACAACAACCGCCGCATCGCCTATGACCTGCAGCGCGTGGCGCCGCCCGACGATGAGGCACGACCCGGCTGGGCATCGCCTTATCCGATGCCGCCGCGCCGCGGGGCCGGCACCACGTTCGCGCTGATCCTCGCCTTTGTCGGCTTGCCCGCGGTCGCGATAACCTTGCCCGGGGTGCCCGGACAGGTCGAGGCGATGCTACCGGGCGGTGACAACGGGTCGGCCGCGAGCTTCACCCGTTCGAG
>Ga0307513_10008388_pt1 | contig 13229 bp, 12 predicted proteins | sample 15_EM_MG_FD_202174 | JGI IMG/M metagenome (GOLD analysis project Ga0307513, IMG submission 202174) | Populus trichocarpa ectomycorrhiza microbial communities from riparian zone in the Pacific Northwest, United States - 15_EM | ecosystem: Host-associated > Plants > Roots > Unclassified | place...
ATGTATTGGAGGTGCCGAAGGAGGCGGAGCAAATCGGTGAGTCGTTTGTTGCGTGCTAGCCGTTGGGCTACTGGTATGCACTGCACTCGCACGATTGTGACTGCTATCTCCGGCCGTCGGCGCGGCTGGTGGTGGTGGTTGTGATGTGGGGGTGGCTGCTGAAGGAGCATTTGTTGCAGAAGGCGTTGGGGCATGCTCTCCCGCCTCAAGTGAATATGCCGGTGGCGGTGGCTCGTCGTCTTTGGTATCCTTGACATCCTCCCAAAAGCCTGTAGTGACTGGGGCAGCCGTGCTGGTCGGTGCTGAGGCAGAAGGACTCGACTTTTGTTCTTGGACCTTTGTTTGGTTTGGGACATACGAGCCACTGCCCCCACTGGAGGAAGTCGCTGGTCCATGCTTTCGACTGCCCCAATAATCGCCCAGTAGTATCTTCCTCGGGAGTGTCTTCTCAACTTCTCGCTGACCTCTCATTACTTCGGCAGCGAAAGCAGCAATTTTGAGGTACCAGTCGGACGGCAGGCTCAAGTCACCATCAGCATCCAGGGCAATGAATTCACCGCCGGAAGGTAGATTCCGTTTTAAGGCTACCGCAGGTAGGATAGCCGTGCCTTCGTCGTACTCATCGAACATCGCAAGATAAACAGTCTTGGCACCGGCTCTCTAGCAGACATTGTTGGACGAGGAGCTGAAGCACTAATTGCGTACTTTACCTTTGCGTCGTACAACTGCCGCCATAGGAAGTCACCTCGAAGTCGCGGGTGACCATTCAAGGGACGATCGTTGGAAAGATTATGACTCTATGCTGCAGTCAGAGAGATAGAAACTTCCAAACCGGAGATAGCAGTGCGTACGGATTCACCCGGCCAGATAGTCGGAAAATACGAGGGTCCGCCGGAGGAGAGGTATTGGAAGTCCTCGACTAGCTTTCTCTCGACAGCTCCTTCATCAAGGTCTTGCATGTGATATCTCCCAATTGTCCATGGACTCAGAGCGTCAAAGTGAGATTTGTAGGTGTCGACAAAATCGGGATTGGGATCCATATCGCCTTTGGATAGTCGCCAATGATATGGGACTATTGACAATTTCAGTAGTTATTCATTGACTCGACTGATATGTCTTACTTCCGCCCCAGATATACAGGCCTCCCGGAGTATACGTCCGTAGATTCTGAACGAGGCGAGCAACGCTCGCTGGATCGTGCGATTGGCCCTGGAATCCCAGGCCCCATAGCCCAAGAACAGGGCGGCCTTGTTCGTGGAGATACATGGGAGAGGACACCACACGTCTGCTCAGGGCCAGCCAATCCTGGCAGATCACCTGCTCAACGACAGCAGGATCTAAACCAGATACATCGTACCTGTGGAACTGGTTAATTGAGATAGGGCCAATGTCAACAAGCCACCTACATAACCGCCCATACCCTTCCCGTCTGGTCGGCGGCCTCGCGAACCCGATCACAAACCTCGTCCTTCAGGGCTTTCAATCCGCCGCTACCTTGGATTTCAGTACCGAATCGTTGAAAAAATGCACCGTCGATGCCATGCTCCGCCATCCATTGGAAATGGCGCTGCACCGTTCGCGGGTTGCGGGACGAGAACAGCTTTGCTGGTTGTCCGTTTGAGAGAGTGAGTCCAGGAGCTGGATAGAGCTCCTCAGCCGTGTAGTCTGACACATCGGGAAAGAGATCGAATTTGGGACTGCCTCCGTTTGGAATTGGCTGGTCAAACCAGTGCAGCCAACCATGATGATGTGGGTGTATTGGTGCACCATCCCCTGTACAGGTGAACCTGAGCGTGCTGGTTAGTACAGGTCGCCTACAGGGTGGCGACTGTGATTCGTTTCAAACGGGAAGAGAGGGGTAACAATTGTGGCTCCCTCTTGCTCTTGGATAATCTATGTGCTGATAGCGTATTACTCACCATCCTTGATAGCCCACCAGTAGTTTATTAGTGATTGTCTTTGGATCTGCCCTGTAAATGGGAGAAATCCTGATGAGGAGAAATCCGAAGAGTAAGTTTGAGCGAAAACTTGCGGCGAGATATTCCGATTCGAGCTTGACGCCATTAGCGCGCAAGTGGTGCGGGTCAAAGTCACCGACAACCTGGCGCTTACTGGCCGATCGACACCGCTCAGCCCAGTGGCGTCCGGAATACAACCACAGTCTTGCCACTCGATCACCTACCTTTCCGAAGTTGGCGCGGACAACGGAGTTTGGAATCATACATATCAGCGCCTCGGTCCAACCCAGCGACGATCAAAGTCTTTGTGACGGTCATTGACGCAATCCCTATCACCCATCTATACCTACAATAGGGTAGATTGTACTCAATTCCACGGTGTCCTTTATCAATTTGGCACCTTACCCTCGCCAGGATGGACAGTCTTCATGATGATAACCAACCCTCGTCGCTGCTACAACAAAGCCCCATCTTTCTCCTTCCATCCGAACTCCTTTGTGAGATCTTCTCTCTCCTGGCCAGCCGAGGGCCATTGCAACTTCGACACACACTATTTGTCTGCAAGCGTTGGTACAATGTCGTTGTTAGTGACCAGAAGCTGTGGTCTACGATCATACTCGATCGAGACTTCGTGGATCACTTCAACCTTCATGGCGCCTTAGCTCAAATCAGCAGAGCTGACGCATACATTCGTGCTTGTCTCGAGAGAAGTGCTCCATTCCCTCTCGACGTCACTCTCAATAGGCTTTTTGACAAATCAGACGGGTTAGTCTTTAGTAGAGAGCCGTATCGTTTCATTCTCGATCGACTATTCAAGTTCGGAGAACCGCACCATATTCAACGATACAGATCCCTATTCTGGTACCTCGACGGCACTCTCTATGGAAGGGGTATATTAATCGATCTGCTTCCCCCATCCCTCGAAGGGCTGGAGTATCTTTTCGTGAAAGATTTAAGCTTCCAAAACGACCCTCTTACCCGCTTCCCTCAGTGTCCTCGCTTAAAGGAGGTGCACCTAGTTAATCACCTCGAGGGGACTTCTCCCTCTTATTTCCTGTATCGCGATTACAATCACGTCGAAAAACTCACCTACACCAGTAATACCGGGTGGATAGATTATGACATTCCTTACATCCAAAGATTTAATGGAATTCATACTCTAGTACTGGAAGATGCTACTCCCCCCTCTACTTTGGCATACTCATTCCTCGAGGAATTCGAGAATACGTCCATCGCACATCTGCATTCCCTGGAGACGCTGAAACTCATTGGCTTAATTCCGTTGTATATCATAGAGCGGCTGCATACTCCGGTTCTAAAGAGGCTCGACATTAAGAAGGGTAGCACTGCTCTACATTCACTCCACATAGTTCCTCTTGCACTCCTGCAGTCAGTGTTGAGCATTTCTATTTGTCAGAGAGGCCTTTCAACTCCCCCCGTTTTTCAACACCTGCGGAGGGTCGTCTGCGAGGCGCCTTTGCTTACTTGCCTGACCGGACCACTCGAGATCGGTGAGTTACTGAAAGGAGAGGAATGGTTTACGGAGCGCAATATAGTCTATAACTGTATATAATGCGATCTACATGGCAATTTCATCGCATATATTGTCAGTCTTAATGAAAAACACTATCAAACGAAGTGCTGCTCGGGGACCTTCAAGTAAGTAATTAACCTCGATATCTACAATATCATGAAAAGATATGGAGAGCCCGACTTCAGCGCCTCGTTTCCATCGGCTTCAACTCCATGAATATGGGACCACTTGAAAACTGGATTGCAGTCGTATTTTATCTGAGACGAAGAACGAGTATCATGGTAGTATCATATATCGAATAGATCGTTTAGACAGGTGCCGCGGAGCGTCTGGTGATTCCGTTCAAGTAAAGGGGTGAATCGCGAGTCAGGGACTGGCCCTTACCAAATGCTCGCGCGGAGCATGTGGAGGTGCTTACTGTCAACTACACTTCACAATGGGTAGACTATTACGTACTATATATTAAGTGGTTTTGTCGCATTCCACCATTTGTTCTATCGGCACGTTTTGGATCGTGTAGGTCGAGGGCGTATCAGCCGCACTGCTGGAGACTTTAAAGTTGACTAGAGAGGTGTGTCGGAGAACCTCTTCTACTTCCGTCTTCTTGGTCTCAAACAATCCGCTTTGAGACTCACGCCGGACGTCAAACATCAGTAAGGTGGGTCCCACTCAAGCTCTTCCAGAAACCAACGAGCATGTATGCCGTGCGCCAAGGGACAGGTCTAGCACCACCTGCCGTGGCAGACGGCCTAAACTATGATAGATTTTTGGATAATCCACGTTGCGATTTTTAATTAGGGAGCAACATGAAAGGTAAGTTGAGGTGTGTATTACCCGTATTAAAATTTATGGAACAAAGTTGCGATGGTCGTCTGCAAGACAGCACCAACACTGCAATTCAGGTGTGGGCAACATTACGGCTCGTGTAGTCAACAATGAGGCATTCGTTTATGTGAGTTTGGTGGTGTGGACCTCCGAACAACGTTCCGAGGACCCCATGTAAATCTTACATATCAATGCCGTCTTGATGAAGGATGCGCTCCTCAGATGGGTTGACTGCCAAATTGATGTATGTCTGTGAAAAACAACCAATTCGAGGACTGGAGGTAGCGGCGTTTGTTCTGGTGGCCCGGACAGAACCGTATAGCGAGTCGGATGGTTAGGAGTCTAAGAAAAAGTTTGGACGATAAGCGAGCATTTAGAAATAAGTTATATTATATACTGGTGTCCGTAGTCTGTATGACATGCTGGCGTAAATCCACTGCTGCTAGAGGCGTGAGGTCTATTCAATTTCACACCATGAGCACGACGAACTTGAGTACAGGGGGTAATCCTGACTTCTAAATAGGTGTAATGCTAGTGTTATAATGTCGTGTAGGAGTCATTAAACGCTACGCGGCGCGTGGATGGAGAGTAAGATCGGGAGAGAGATCAGGGTCGACATAAGTTAATACTTCGTGGAAGTAAATAAGAGCGAAGAGGATGAAGAGAGCCGCTCCTCCAAGCGTTACTGTGAATAGTCAATGAAAGCGGTTTGAGAGCGGACCGGAAAGCGACACACCATGCTTTATGGAGATCTTCGTGGAGAGCCAGCGACCCCCAAGGACCGCGAGAGCTGTACAGCAACTGTGCCCTACCACAGTTCCGATAGTGATAATATAGACATTCTGCAATTGAAGGGGCGACAGATGAGCAGGTGTCTTCTGGGGTAGTCAAAAGGCGTACATGTGCAGCTGCGAGAGCAATGGTAGCAATCTGACTTCGGTCTCCCCACTCTCCAAGGAACGTAAGGATGAAGGCCTGGATGAAAACCGGCCCAAAAAATAGCGACGCAAAGTTCTTCGCACCCTCCCCAAGATCGTTTGCGCCCTGCTCTTTGAACTTCGGTGTCGAGGTGCTGTCCGTATGGACATGTCCGCCTTCGAGTGCATTGAGATTGGCGCTGCCACCGTCGACGTCCTTCAGCGCAATTTCTTCTTCGACTTCACGCAACTCCTCCTGAATCTTCTCACTCCCTCCTTGCATCTCGCGACCTTCCTTGAGCATCTTCAGCCCGAAGACGAGAAACAATACCGCGGCGGCGAGCTGAGTCCACCGTCGGGCAATTAAAGTAGGTAAAACATGGCCCATTGCAGCGCTCAAGATGCTCATGACCAGCAGTGAGGAGAATGCGCCTGCGAATACCACTAAACGGGGGTGACGCATCGAAAGGATGGCCGCAATAAGAAAGGTCTTGTCGCCAATTTCGGAGACGATGATCATGGCAAATGCCTGCCAGAGAGCGCTCGTCGAGGATTCGCCTTCGCTGCTGCTCGACATTTTTTGTGATGGCTAAGGGCCGGTTGGTTCAAGGTGGGCTTTGTTTGTTTACCACATTAATTACCCAAGCCCAAACCTTCGAAGCCCATCTGGGTAGATGTGGTTAAGAGCAGCAAACTCCTAGGGAATTCCTGAAAGCCGCTTTCTGGCTTTTCGTTGGCTGTCGGCTCCTAGCTTTCTACTCTCGTTCGTGGACCCATGGAGCACTCTTATTTGCGTTGGTTTAAAAGTCTTGTTGTTTCCGGGTCAGAGGCTGGTTCTGTCTACGTCGCTCGGGCCCCTCAATGATGCCAAGGGGCGACTGACCACCCAAATTGACCTGCAGAAGAGACCTCAGAGATTGGCCGATCACGTGACTGGAGCTTTTTCGACTTTGTACGAATATTCAGGGATAGGTTAGGCCGCGCTCTTCACCGCAAAACTTGGTTCCCCTATTCGTACTCCTTGAGCTCGATGAAAGTCTTGCCTACCACCATCTTCAGAAGCCTTACTGAGGGAGTGTTGGATTGCAGGAAACACTGAATTATTAAACGATACAGCCAACACCAAGGGCATCGTGCGTTACGACCCAAAAGCATGCAAATATCGTTGTTCGATATGGAATCGGGTTCAAAGTGAAACTGGATTTAGGCTCTATCCACTCCCACCTACTCACTGAGTAACTGATTTCTCTGAGGTCGTGTGATGAATCCTGAATTTCTGGCGAGAACTACTCGTTTTCGACCTTGGAATAACACTTCATTCCGAGTACACCTCCACAGCTTCTCTACAACACGAAATATTTCGCTAGAGGCCTCTCAGCAATATACGACCTCCAGGACATTGTAGGATCCGCGCCAAGTTGGGGCGGGTATCCCTGAGGGTATCGTTTCGGGGTGGCTAGTCTTGCTTCCACCGTAGATAGAACGAACAGGGATCCAGTTGAGATTCACGAGGGATTTTTAAGAGCGGAAGAACGGGATGGAGAGTCCAATTCGCAATTTAGACTAGAGAAACGTAACCAACGGAATACTGGATCGTATATAGTATCTACAAGAAAAGCGCCCGCATGGTACGTAGTCAGGGTGTCGAGATTGGGAACATGCATCTAGTGATTATCGGAGTGGAACGGGGGGGATGCAGGTGTGGAAACGTGTGGAAACACAAAGTAGGAACATCTCATAACCCGTACATGCGTGGAGAGCGGAGTGGAGTGGCGTGGTGAGTTGGGAGAAGCAAGTTAGAGGGACTAGAACGTCAAAGGCTATGAGTCTCGTGCTCTTGTAACCAGTGGACGTCGAAAACAAGGTCATGCGGCGTGATTCCGGGTTTCCAAACGCAGCGCCCGCTGAAGAGGACCAGAGGCAAATGATACGAAGTCGCGGGCTGATAACCCGATCTCGGGAGGTCAATCTCCAAACCGGAACGAGTCGCCAGAGATGGCTGTGGTCGATCGATAACGTATAAGACTCACGAGGGAGCCGTTCGCCATGTTTGTAAACCACCCGCTGCCCGAATCACACGTCCACACCCACAGAAATTTCCTACAATGCTCCACACGACCTCAGTTACCCGACAGAAGGACGTGCAATGGGTGTTGATGATGTCGTCCTAACCCTGCACTGGTATTCACAGCTTTTGATTTGGAACTGGAAGGGCAATGGGAGCTCGCAAACCAGGTATAGTCTGAAAACCCATTAGCGGAAAGGTAAAATGCTGCGAATATACATTTGCGAAGAACTGGTCAATGATTGCAATCGTTGCCCACAGAGGTGACGATGTTCCACCAGTTGTCGATAGGCAGGGTGTGTACGGAGCGGCTGATTACTGGTACTTTCTAAGGCCATGCGTGAGATCAGGTCCGACTCCTCTAAGCTGCCGAGACATCAACGGTTTGCCCTTCTTTGTTCTACAAGCAGGTGGCGTAATTCAATTGAGTCGTTGGAGTTTCCTTTTTCGTCGAGGCCCGCATCCGGAATGCCAGAATGTCTCACGGTCAGTGGGTATAAAGTGGAGTATGTAAGAAATTCTTCATATACTCATCATGCGGGATTGACTCACTACTATTTGAAGGGCAATTGTTAAGTCACAATCTTGAGCGACGATAGAATAGCGTCGGGCGCAATTGGTGCCTCGCTGTACCCTGTACAATCGCTACCTGCAGTGCGCATTCGCTAGGTAATCCATCTGGGTCCCCTTCTGGGTGCTGCGCTCGGTCTGTGGTCTGCAGAGTTTCCAAAACTTGCTATGCCAAACCTGCTATGACTTCAGCCTGCGTCAGGGGCCGTGTGTAAGCAACAGTGATGGACGTCTGATCGAGGATTCTAGCACGGTCGCAAGGGGATAAGAATAATTTCTAGGGTAAACATTAAGCTCAGGCCCGGCCTCAGAGGCGTCCAACGACCTGGGACGATCTCGAGTGCTCGGTGTCGGTGGGTTCGGTGGCCGCGAGGTTGGGTTCTGTAACCATCTGAAAGGATTGAAGCGGGTGGGGCTGGCACTGGCGGCGTTACGGATGGACTTGGTATTATGTGGCCCTGTGTGTGATGGCGTTCTGATGGCGTCCTGAAGTCGTCCTGAGGAAGAAGCATGTGGAAGGCTAGGAAAGTAAGTAACCAATTCACTTTTATATTCTAATCGGGTTTGCAAATTACTTGTACGTCGTTTCAACGGACGGGGCGGCGTTGGGCTAGATGGATCCCTGGCATCAAGCACCGTCCTGGCGTCCGTCGACATCTACAGTCTGCCCCCGTCCTCTTCTCCTCGACCTCTCCTCGACCTCTCCTCGACCACCAGCTTGAGAACGTCGCCCGCGTCGCCCGCATCGCCCGCGTCGTTCTCGCTCCTCAATCGTTTTTCCGTTGTGTCGAGAAAGGAAGTATTGCCAGGCACGTCGAGAGAACGAGCGAGAACCGGCTGACATGGCTGCCATGTTTCGGCGCGCGTCACTTCTGGGAAAGACGACCTTGACCTCTCCCGTCGACGATTCTCCTCGCAGCGGCAGCGGTAGCGGGCTTTCACCAGCCAGCAACAACCCAATCTGGAAGCAGCACCAGCGACAAGACCGTGTAGATAGTAACGCTAGCTCGCTCTTCACCGGTAGCACCCAGCTCCGCAAAGACTCCGACGCTGAACCCCCCCGCGGCGAGCACCACAGTTCGAGCCTTGCAACGCCGATTGCGGCTGCAAATTTAACCAGTAACCGTATTCACAATAACATTAACAGCAACAACTACAGTACAAGCAACAGCGTAGCCCCCCCACCAGGTCGACCACCAAGCATCACTCTTTCCTTCGAGGAAGACTACGAGGTCATCGACGGTGCTGCCACCCAAGGTGCAATCTCGCAAGAGTCAGACGTACATTCCTTACTCTCAACGCAGACCGGCCCGCACGCCCACGGAAGAACCGATTCACAACTCAGCGCGTACGGTCTTTCCCCTGTTATTCGCCCCCGCCGCGACAAAGCGTCCCAGGTACTCGGTATCCCGCACAGGCGCAGCATGGAACCTGTCCCCAGTGCAAAAGTAACCTCGCGACTCTCCACTCGCTCCGCCACCGTTGGATACAGCGGCCCCCCCACGATTCACGAAGGCGAAACAGCTCCTCCACCTCCGCTTGCAAGTCTCTACCTGGTCTCTGGTCTCCCAAAATCTCACCATGCATGGACTCTCGCTGATCTTGACTCTGTCCTCGGCCTTCAGCACACAGAGAGTGCAGTGAACAAATGGTGGCGCCCCGAGGTTCTAGGAAGTACTGTTAGCCCAGGCGTGGGCGACCCGCGCGACGGCCAGCGCAGCAAACGTCGTCGGAAGGTGTCCAACGCGCGCGACCCTGGCGCGGGTATCGGGCTGAACAAGCAAGACGTTGCCAAAATGCTCTCAAAGGCCCTCAAGCTCTCATTCACCCGCGAAGTCGAGATCATCGCGTCCACCCTCCAGCCGCCTTCAACCGTCCACTCCTTCACATTTACTCTCCCGAACTCGAGTGGCGTTGGACGCTCAGCTACCGACCTGCGTTCATCGGTATACACTTCGACGACGCACAATGGCACAGACTATAGAGGCGACCCGATGCTCATTGCCCGCCCAAGCTCATCGTACCTCGGCCCACCACTCACCCCCGCAGCTCAGGAAGCCCTGGCCGCAGAAAGCGCGCAAGCGACGACGTACCATGGCGTTTGCCTGACTGTATGGTCTCATGCAGACGAGGAACGCGCCACTGCCATTCGCCGCATAATTGAGCGCAACGGAAGGGCGAGGGAGGCGATCCCGCCAGTCCCTTCCCTGCCACATTTGCGCGAGGCGGGGATCATCACGAAGCGGTCTGACCTTAGCAACGGGACTGGCCGACCGAAGAGCAGAGGCCCGTGGAGCGAAGGCGAGACTGATGCGGAAACCGATGGTGCGCTTAGCGAGAGTGACTGGGAAGGTACCGCACGGTCTGGCAACGTTGGAGGAAGCACTCTCTTCCTCCCTGGCGACACAGTCAGTTAACAGTGCCTCTGTCATACAATTTTGCCGCTAAACTACCCGATCGCGCTTCCCAGGTCTTTTGGTTGCCGTACGCTCTCACACTCGTTTCGCGCTTCCCGATCTACGACTTGATGCGAGACTACCTTACGTTTTCCTGGGCTCGCTTCTCCAAGGATGTCCAGTCTCACAGTTTGTCTATTCCAATTCGCGTAATTTTTGACTGACCCCTTTTCCAGCCCTTCAAATCGCGAAGATTCTTTCTTTCGGTGCAACAAAGTCTGGAGATATCATCAAGCTTGATGCAAGCCCCAAAGATGCGGATGGCAGTCTCGAGATGATCTGCCGCATGCCCGGTGGACTCGACTTCGGCAAGGGCCTCCTCGATGTCAATTTCCAAATGTGGCCCTTATTCACCTGCCTCAGCCTTGAGAACATTCTCACCATTTGCGAAATTGCCCTCTCCCCGACAGGTCGCGTCCTCTTCGTGTCCAAGCATCCCGCGATGCTTGGCGTCGCAGTCTCCACCATCAAGTACCTCGTCGAGCTCCGTGGCTGGAGCGGGATCACCCTCCCCGCCGTGCACACGCGCGATGCCAAAATCTTCCTCGAAGACCCCGGTCCATGGATTATCGGCATGGCTGCCGAAGCGCGCTACGTCGTCCGTGTCGCGGCAGAAGTCTGCCTAGTCGATCTCGACATCAACTATGTCAACTGTGCCTCCCCACCACCTGGCGCCATCTCTGGCAAGGCACAGAGGGATAAGTACCGCCGCCGACTCGCAGCTGCGTTCGACTCGTACTTCCACCCAGACTACTCGATCCCGAGTGAGTTCAAGGAGGCGTTCCCCGCGGGTCGGTTCCGGAGCGTGTCGAAGATCCAGAGCCGCCGTGGGGCGAGCTCGAGTGTTAGCGTGGAGAACATCGCCCCGCCCGAATGGTGGCACTGGACCAAGGTCGTCCAGGCGTTCAGCGAGGTGCTCCAGGCGCGGGACAAAAAACCGAGTCTCATCAAGCGGATGACGACCCTCGGTCAGCCGAGGAAGCAGGCCAAGCTCACCCCCGCCGAGCTGCTCGTCCAGCTCTCACTGCGCAAGCGTGCCAGCGCGTTTGTGGATGCGCGGGATGACCTCGAGACGAAGATAGGTCGTCTCACCCGCCGGCTTAATTTCCTCCTTACCGAGAGCGACCTGTGGAGGGAGAAGTTTGTCACATTTGAGCAGTATGCCGAGAAGCTTAGTGGAGAGGCTACCGATTTGCGTGCGAAGATCGGCAAGGAGCAACGGGAGAGCAAGAGGCTTACGTCGCTTGTCACTATGACAGCGCAAGAGAAGGCCAAACTTGCGAACCAGCTGGCAGATACAGAAGGTGCGCATCGTGCTGCCATTGACGAGCTCGAGCGGATGAAGACGATGATGGAGAAGATGGAGGAGGAGCGCGCGTTCATGGTTGCTGAAGTCGAGGCACAAATTGAGCGTGCGCTCGCGAATATGATGCTCGGCGCCGAATCGGACGGACCCTCGGAGTGGGACGAGGAGCAAATTGAGGAGATTCCCAACTCACCTTCACCTTCTGCCGCTGCCTCTTCTTCTGTGATGCCCAAGCCTCGGTCGAGGGCTACCAGCGCTTCCAAGCACGGTAGTCGGCCCCAATCACCGCGATCTGTCACTTCCAATAGATCCCGTTCGCGTCCACCCACCAGTCAGGGACATACAATTCGCAGCTTTGGAACTGCCAGCACCCTTGCAGAGATTGTGGACCGTGTTGAGAGCGTGCAGAAACAACTCAAGGCGAAGGAGGAGGAGGGGTACAACACGAGCAGTGGTGCTGACGAGGAGGGAGAAACGCCCCCTAAGGTCCGCCCGATCAGCCCCAAGGCTTCGAGCACTAAGAGCGGCAGGACCGCCAGCACTAAGAGCGGCAAGCACAGTCACGGTCATGCGAGGCGGTTCTCCGCTGCTGCGCCCATTGTCGAGAGTGACAGCTCGCCAATTGAGGGTTCCATGCGTGCCATCGACGAGAATATCACCGAGAGGGCGGACAAGATTGCTGAGAAAGTTAATCAGATCCAGCAGAAGGTAAGAAATTTTTCTTTCCAAATGTTGACGACCATTCCACTGACGTTGACTCGCAGCTCGAAAGCGTCCTGGCAAATGAAGGCGCTGCTTCGATCATTCCCGATATGATGGATAGCGAGTCGGAGGATCTACACGTCGCCAAGGAACCTACTGAACCCGTGAAGGACGAACCGGTACCTAAACCGAGCTCTCGTCCTTCCAGTTCACGTCGCCCGCGCAGTGCTGGAAAGAATCTCCGCATCAATGCCCCCCTTTCAAGCCCGACACCTCGTCCGCGGACGGAGAGCACTATGACAGTCGTCATGGCCACCACACCCACTCAAGCCAATACCAGAATCCCTCTCCCGCCAGACTCGCAGGTCGTCGGCTCCACTACCCCTGAGCGTCCACGCACGCCTCACCTGCGCCGGATTTCGTCTGGAGCGTCCATCTCCGCCCTCAAAGGGGCTTCCCCCACACCTCCCGCCAGCGCAACCACACAGGAATCCATGTCTTCCGCCGGCGTCCCCATTCACCCCATTAACAACCTAACTATTCGCCCACCGTCCAGTATGACTACTGACAATGACGAGGACGACTTCCAAAGCGCATATTCCACCTCTCCCCGTGGCGAGCAATTTAGTGCCAACCGGCTGAGCGGGAGCGACCAGGACGTAGAGTGGGTCCGGCAGAACGATTTGTCACGTCAAGTGTCTAAGAGCGAGAAGAGGCAAACGTTTGGCGGTGTCGATACAGTCCTTGTCACTATTCGTTCCAGAGCCAGCTCTGTCACCACTGTCGACGTTGTTAAGACAACGGTCGCATAGAATGTGGCTCCCGTACAGCTATCAGCACCGCACCATCCCCCCTTGCAAAGGGAGGGGTTTCGGAGGGGTTTCGGAGGGGTTTCG
>Ga0307513_10008389_pt1 | contig 13227 bp, 13 predicted proteins | sample 15_EM_MG_FD_202174 | JGI IMG/M metagenome (GOLD analysis project Ga0307513, IMG submission 202174) | Populus trichocarpa ectomycorrhiza microbial communities from riparian zone in the Pacific Northwest, United States - 15_EM | ecosystem: Host-associated > Plants > Roots > Unclassified | place...
TTATAGAGTCAGCATTCACAGGTCTAACTAGATCTTCTCCATCCATTCTAGATAACAATAAAACTCCTCCCGAGAACGCTTTCTTTACCATGTAAGGGCCTTTATTGTTTGGCGTCCATTTACTCTGATCTTCTCCTGGTAAAGACTATATTTTCTTCAGTACAAGATCTCCTTCATGGAATCTTCAAGGTCGGACCTTCTTATCATATGATTTGGTCATCCGTGATGATGACAGATTGCAGCTATCCTCCTTTTTTTATTGATCAGATTCAACTATTCATATCTAACTTTTACCCATTCCACCTCTTCTAAACTCAAAGTCTACCAACACTCTTAATGAGGGGGTTTCCACTTCTAAAGGCATCACCGCCTCCATTCTATATACCAAAGTGTACAGGGTGGCTCCTGTTAAAGTTTGAATTGTGGTGTGGTACACGTGAAGGGAAAATGGCAACGTCTCATGCCAATCCTTGTAGGTGGCCACCATCTTCTAAATAATCTTCTTGACATTTTCGTTAGCAGCTTTTATTGGACCATTCATCTTTAACCTATATGGCGAGGAATTGGAATGCTTGATTTTCCATTTAGCGCAGTGTTCTATTATCATCTTGCTATTGAAGTTTTGGACATTATTAGTTATAATATTTTCTAGTGGACCATATTGACAGATCAAATCTCTTTCCATAAATTTCTTTACCACCTTTTGCCTCCACGTCATCCAAACATCTCAACAAAGTTCTGTCAGATGATTTCTTATACAAAGTTTCCCCATCAAGATAGAAATCCATTGCCAACCTCCTCAAAGTCTTCTTGTCGATTGTGGATACCCCCATGGGATATGTCTGGTTTTGGACAAAATTCTTGATATCATAGTACCAAGGGTTTCCATTTATTTCTCTTTCAACTAAGCAACAATGAGTTGGGTTATTTCTGGTATCAATGTGTACCGAATGTACCTTGTGCCCAAAATCTATTCTAGCCATAGAAGCTAGCGTGACCAAAGCGTCAGCAAAAAGGTTTCCTTCCCTTCCTAGATGGGTGAACTCTATTTCCTCAAATTCTCTAGCCAATTCAGACAGATATTCTTGGTAAGGTCTCAACTTCTTGTCCTTGGTTTGCCATTTTCCTTTCACTTGGCAAATAATAAAAAATAGAGTCTCCATATATATCTATCTTTCTAATATTTAGCTCCAATGCCACCTCTAAAACGAGAATGAAAGCTTCATACTCCTATGTTGTTAGTGCACCCAAACTACGACTTAAATGAAACCGGATAATGTTTCATATTAGGAGAGATTAGCACTGCCCCCACTCCGTTACCATAGCACCATCAAAGTACATAATCCACCAATTTGATTTCCCTTCCTCGACTGCAAGCACATTTTCACCAAGAAAATCAAAGTTTAACGGTTCATAATCTTCCATAGCATGGTCAGCTCGGTGATCGGCGATGACATACCCTTTCATGGCTTTCCTTGTCATATATAATATGTCGTACTCAGCTAGTAGAACTTGCCATTTTGCAATTCGGCTTGATAGATAGGGGTGGATTCAATACGTATTACTTGATTTTCTTGAAAGCTTCTTCACACTCTTATTTCAAATTCCGAGATTCTTCTTCCTTAACAATTGAAGATTGAGTCACAAGTTGTGGTTAATTGGGATATAAACCGAGCAATGTAATTCAACCTTCCCAAGAACCTTCTTACATCCTTCTCAGTCTTGGGAGTTGGCATAGATTGAATAGCCTTTACTTAACCGGGGTCCATTTCTATCCCTTTGTCACTCATTATAAATCCCAACAACTTTCATAGATTTCACCCCGAATGAACACCTTTCATAGGAGGGACTGCAGGAGGGGCACTACAACAACAAGGAAGCACGAGTTGAGCTTCTGCAGTTGGTAGGTGTTCTATACTTACACTTTTTACGTAGCGTTAATTTACTAACTTATTAAATTCTTGGTCTTTGCGTTTATGGGTGAAACTACAAAGAGAAAGGATAAAGTGAAATAAATGAGAAATTAAAAATGGATTTGAGTACTTGATTGGGTTAAGAATATGAATTACATTAATAGACTTCGTTGATGATCGTTCCACGAAACTTGATTAGCCGGTCCTGAATATGGAGGCTAATGATGCTAGTAAGGTTTACTAACATCGGCATATTCATCCCTGAAAATGAGGGATACTGAACTTGATTAACTATTCGAGTGAGAATAGTTAATGATATCGACCGATGCTGTCGATATTGGCAATCACACGAAACTTGATTAGCCGGTCCCGAATGCGGAGGCTAATGATGCTAGTAAGGTTTACTAACATCGGCATAATCATTCCTGAAAATGAGGGATACTGAACTTGATTAACTATTCGAGTGAGAATAGTTAATGATATCGACCGGTGCTGTCGATATCGGCAATCACACGAAACTTGATTAGCCAGTCCCGAATGCAGAGGCTAATGATGCTAGTAAGGTTTACTAACATGGGCATAATCATCCCTGAAAATGAGGGATACTGAACTTGATTAACTATTCGGGTGAGAATAGTTAATGATATCGACCGGTGCCGTCGATATCGGCAATCACAGGAAACTTGATTAGCCAGTCCCGAATGCAGAGGCTAATGATGCTGGTAAGGTTTACTAACATCGGCATAATCATCCCTGAAAATAAGGGATACTGAACTTGATTAACTATTCGGGTGAGAATAGTTAATGATATCGACAGATCGACAATCACACGAAACTTGATTAGCAGGTCCCGAATGCGGAGGCTAATGATGTTTGTAAGGTTTACTAACATCGGCATAATCATCTTTGAAAAAAAGGGATACTGAACTTGATTAACTATTCGGGTGAGAATAGTTAATGATATCGACCGGTGCTGTCGATATCGACAATCACACGAAACTTGATTAGCAGGTCCCGAATGCGGAGGCTAATGATGTTAGTAAGGTTTACTAACATCGGCATAAGCATCCTTGAAAATGAGGGATACTAAACTTGATTAACTATTCAGGTGAGAATAGTTAATGATATCGATCGGTGCTGTCAATATCCGCAATCACATGAAACTTGACTAGCTATTCCTGAAGTGAAAGCTAATGATGTCAAGAATCTTGACGTCAACATTCCGGAAATATTCCAAGGTATTATGGAAAGAAAATTGGTTATTTTAGGTTAGAAATAGTCAATGACATCAATCAGTAGTATTAATTTTGACATTTACAATGAACTTGATTAGCCGGTCCTAATATGGGAGACTAATAACACTAATGAAAATTTATTAGTGTCAGCATTCCCTTCCAAGTTTTAGGGGAGAGGTATTATAATGATATTTTTGATAGGGAATAATTAAAAATATTAATGAAATGAGGATTGATATCTTGATAGGATTATTCATTCGGCCTTGAAGAGGCGGATATTGATTGGAAATTATGGAATAAGATGGGCGGAGGAACTAGTTACCCGGTGATGGACTAGTGGCATCAGTTTTGTTTTCTAATGACCGAAATATACAACTTGAGTTAAACTTACTTGTGTGGTGTTAATATTGTTGGAATGACTGACTTGTCAGATTATAAATGGAATGTTGGATGATATCTAACTGTTAAACAAAAATTGTAATTTGTGTTTATGTTATGGATTATTGAAGAAATAAAAAAAATTAAAAAAAATGATGAAGATCTAATTCTTGTGAAGGATGGAGGCAAATATCGTATCGCTTGGGACGTGAGAATAGAAGTTTATGAACCATGGTAGGTGTTTTACACTTAAGGAATGCAATGCTATATATATATATATATATATATATATATATATATATGATGTATTTTGAATTAATTGATGAATTGTAATTGATATAATTTGAGAATTATGTACTGCGCACATGGAGGATGTCAAAGAAATTTTGACTACTCAAGTAAATATGTTGTATTAAGGTTTTGTGTTGTTGCTGGCATGATAAGAATTTGGTGATAATTATAATAGTGTAATAAAATGCCAATAATAGTGATAGATAATGAAATTTGGCCTTAATTATAGTGGTCGAATGAGATTAGGTTGATGAATTAAATAGAATGATGTATGTATGGTATTCATATTATTTGAAGATGGATCGAATGTGAATATTGTGAAAATGATTGTAGGTTCCATGATAATGAGAGATTTTACTGAAAATCTAAAGAAACATTGAAATGTGTCGAAATGGGCACAATAAATATGTAAGTTGAATATATTTATAAACTAAAATTGGACCTAAATCATGACGAGTTTGACGATTTATATGGAAAAGCCATAATGGGTATAATTGATGTTAGGATTGAAATTGATATAAAGAGATAAGAGTAAGAGAGAGAGAAATTACATGGTAGATATTATAACAAATTAAATGCGCTCTTGAGGTGAAACAAGACACAAAATGAAAATGTTGAATGATTCTAGGAAGGATGAATAGAGACGTAATAATGGAAGGATAAATGAGAATTTCAAGGAACTATGATTGCATATCGTTGAATATATGTTTAATTACCTATACATGTATTGTTTGATTTTCCTTTTATGCTATATTTATTATATACATTATGAAATTACAGGTCCTTCAGATTCACACCAAGAGTAGAGTTTTAGGTCCTCTAGTCTCCTTTTGTATGATTGAATAAGAAGATGAACATTAATGTATTTTGTCTTTAAGAAACTAAATGACTTAATATGTAATAGTACTCCTTTTACATTAAGTGTCGGGACATAAAAATGTACTTACTATTCTGTATTTGTAATCTTAGTTTGTTTACTTGCAATTATTATGAATTATGTGTGTTAATGGGAAAGAAATGAACATGCAAAATGTGAGGCATGTACCATGAATGATGTGTTGTTGAGGTTCTACATGATTATGATATGATTGATAAATAAGTATAATTGTACAGGATGATTGTCGATAACTTGGGACCTCCAGGTATAAAGGAAATTGTCGAAATTTTAGTGGGAATTTCAGCAAGTCTCAAATAAGTTCGGTGGAAGAAAAACAATACCTTTTTTTTTAAGTTAAGGCTTAAAGTTCTTTTATGAATGTACCAAATTACAGGGTGTTACATGGATGGTTGAATTGATTATAATAAAAAATTAGCTTTGGTTAATGGTATCTATAGGAATGACGGGGTTGATTTCGTGATTAGTTTTTTTTAATGGCATCTGAGACGGATGACCGAATTTAAATGTCGCAATTAGCTACGACTATAAGTATCCAAGGTGGATGATCGGGTTAAGGCGAAGTATTTAACCCCGATCGATGTTAAACTTCGACCCGACAACCTCATGGAGAGGTTGGGGTGTGTGAGTGAGAAAAGTACAGTTAACGAAATAGTAAGAGATGTACAATGTATATAAGAAGTATAAGAAGGAATCTTTCCCTTCTAAGTTAATAACAAAAAGCAACGACAATGTACTTCTAGATGTTAATTATTATGTTAGATTGTTTACAATTCTTGTACCCATATTGTTTTGTAACAGGGACATCACACAATCAAGGTGCATGGGAAAGCCCGTTCCACAGGTTCATATATTTTAAAAGGTGCAATGTAATAGCATGACTTAGCTGTTATGTTGAATATTTGTCATTCTACACTTTTGTAAGGACTTGTAATGGAAATTGTAATGGAGCACGGATGGGGATGTGCAAACATGTAGTAACGATGCTATGAATACATTTATATGGTATTTCCTTTTATGAGGATGTTATATTGTGAAATCACATAAGGATCGTTTGAAAGAAAGTACTAGTTGTGTAAGATTGTCGATTATAAACTCGTGTTGATAACGAGATTGGAACAGGAATGCAAACACACGGGTATGCCAATATGATGTAATGTAAATGTATGAATATGAAAATATAATATTATAGACATGTGTATTAGGTATCTGTTGTATGAGAATGTTCTTTCGCAAGAACTATATCCCTATGAAGCCATGATAAGGAAGGAACATAATTACTAATTCACAAAATGTCATTGCAAGAAGCAAAAAAAAAAAAATCCATCGATTTTGGCCTTGAAAAAGTCGGGTTGTTACAGTCTCCAACATGAAACTCCTTTCTTGTAAGCATTTGGTCATGAAGACTATTGGTCTTTTCTTTGTAAATCCTTGCATTCTCATAAGCATCGTTGTGAATCTCTTCCAACTCTTGCAATTGCAACTTTCTTGCAATCATAGCAGCATCATAATCCATGTTACATTATTTAATGGCCTAAAAAGCTTTTTGTTCAAGCTCCACCGGTAAATGACATGCTTTTCCATAAATCATCCTATAAGGTAACATTCCTATAGATGATTTGTAAGTAGTCCGACAAGCCTAAAGTGCATCACCAAGTCGTAGACTCCAATCTCGCCGGTTAAGTTGCACTGTTTTCTCCAAAATGGACTTGATTTCTCGAATTTCAGCTTTCACTACCTCCATCATAGGCGAGTTCAACCTCCTTTGCATTTCCCTTGTTGGTTTTGCATTGTCTTCCAATAGTATGTGATGCATACACATCGAGGGACTAATGCCCTTGATGTCGGCTAAAGTCCATCCAATAGCTGTTTTGTGATCGCACAACAACTTCACAAGTTTTTCCTCTTGCGCACTTGTCAAACCTTTTGTTATGATAACGGGAAGTATATTGTTGTTACCATTGAATACATACTTCAAATTATCGAGCAAAGGTTTCAATTTTAACTCGGGGGCCTATAAAATAGATGGCAAAAGCTTTTTATGTGAAAGTATTAAATCAATAAAAACATTACCATGGGAAACGGTTTGCAAAGCTTGCAAAGTCAATGCTAATTCGTGCACGTTTTGGAGAACACATATGTTCCTCTCCATCTCTTCTATCTCGATAAAATCATAGTTATAGCTCAAAGCTACGTTTAATCCATCCTCACAATCAAAATCAAAAACTTGTTGCAAACTTATCGACTTGGTCATAGCATGTGATAGAATAACCATTGTTGTAAGGATATTTCATTGCATCATGAAAATTAAATTCAATCTTTTCATCTCCTACTTCCATGGACAAAGTATCCTTACCACAATCAATTTTTGTATTGACAGTTTTCAAGAATGGTCTCCCAAACAATATAGGAGTATTGTTTAATGAATCACAAGAATCACGTTGCATATCAAGAATATAAAAACCACATGGAATAACCAAACTATCAATCTTGACTAGAACTAACCAAACTATCAATCTTGACTAGAACATCTTTTATCACACCAAGTGGATAAACAAAACTATGATCCGCAAGTTGTATTACAATAGTAGTTTTATTCAAAAGCTCAAGACTAAGAGAATCATAAACATGTTTAGGCATAACACTAATGGATGCACCTAAATCACATAAGGCCCTTTTAAAACTAGCATTACCAATAACACATGGGATAGTAAACACACTTAGGTCTTTTTGCTTCAAAGGCATATTTTTTTTAACAACATATACAACTTCACCCATACTTACCATTTTATGGCCTTTTAGGCTTGTAGGCTCTCTTGGTAGTACACAACTCCTTCAAGAATTTGGCATACTTGGAAATTTGCTTGATAGCGTCAATCAAAGAATGTTGAGTTCCACTTTCTTGAAAACCTCTAAAACCTCTTTTTCTTTGTCCTCTTTCTTAGACCTAGAAGAACTCACAGGAAAGGGTAAAATTGTTTTAAAACTGGAATTCACTGAGTGAGGACTTACCTTTGGAGTGTTGGTTGTTATTTCATTTTGTAGAGGAGGAGGATGTTTCTTCTTTATACTCAATTCGGTAGAGGAGGATGTTTCTTCTTTATATTCAATTTGGTTTTTATCTCCTCTTCTTCCTCCATCTCAATTTGTTTCAACCTTTGCTCTTGAAGTTCTTTCCCACTTCGCAGCGTGATCACACTAACATTCCCTTTTGGATTCAATGCTTGGGCGGACAACTTTCCATTGATTTGTGCCTCCAATTTCCCTACACTTGAAGCTACTTGCCCCATTTGCTTCTCTAAGTTATGAATGCTTGACCTCATTTCGTGTTGAAAAGACATGATATTGTGTTGCAAGGTCACTGTGTTAGAAGCCAAAGTTTTCATCATCTCATGAAGATCATCACTCGATGACCCCATAACTTTGGAATTTGTGAATACAGGGGGCTGCCTCGCTTGATAATTCTGTTTGGACTGAAATCTATAAGGATGGAATTGTCGGCCATGATTGCCTTGTTGAGGTGGGTTCCCATAGCATAAATTTGGATGATCTCTCCATCTAGGATTGTACGTGTTGGAAAAGGGATTATACTTACGCTGGATCTGTCCATTGAATGCGCCATCAACTGCATTAGCTTGTTCAATGTAATCTTCTTACATTGTTGGGCACATATCCCACTACAACATTCAATAGTTTTACTGACAGACTAAATCCGTCGGTGTGAGATTACCACTCCGTTGGTAAATTTTTACCGACTCCATCCCCGAGGGCATGCGTCTGTCGGCATACCTTTCGTCGGTAATTCCACATTCTGTCGTTACTTCGATGATAGTGGCATATGAAGTAAATATTTTTCAACTCTCGGTGAAATACTGATGGAATGCATTTGTCTATGAAGACGTCGATGATTATGGCATTTACAGTAAATATTTCTTAACTATCGGTAAAATACCGACAAAATATTTTCATCTGTGAAGATGTCGGTGATTGTGGCATTTCTAGTAAATATTTTTCAACTCTCTGTGAAATACCGACGGAAACATTTCCAGCAAATTTTTATTTATTCTAAAAAAAATATTTAGAATAAATAATATGAAATTATATAAATTAATAGTAAAAAAACCAATTATTCAAATAAAATTGTATTAAACATCAAAAATATAAATATAAAGTTAAATAATATTCATCCAAATATTCATAACAAATTTAATGTGTTTCCAAAAAAAAAATTAAACTAGAACGATGGCAGAGCGGGAGGAGGAGGAGGTGGTGGAGGCTGGTCGTTCCCGGAACGAAACGTCCAAAAAGGAGGCGCACATGTATCATCACTCATCTTTGATCTAATGTTCATGACCATTTGGTGGAGTTGTTGATAATCCGTCGAGAGTTGAGCGTATTGTTGTTTCAAGGCCATGAACTCCTCAGATTGGGTGCTCGATACTGATTGGGAGCTCCCGACAGTTGAGACACTATAGGCCGCCCGCAAGTTCTCGGTCGTACACCCGATTTTTATCGGGTCCACCAGACGATCCTATCTCCATCCTCAAATCTGGATCGAAATCCAGATGGGTCGAAGGATCGTCCTCATATCTCTCCCTCAACCGGCTATTATAGGTCTCCTTAAATGAAAAAAGAAATCATCATATTCAATTCAAGAAAAATAATAACTTACGAAATAAAATGGTTGAACGAACATACCATGAAGTGTTGAGCGCAGTTGTCAACGAACTGTGGCACCCCCTTTTAGCGGTCTTAACTCCGCACGTGTGTCTCTAGAAACAGCTCTATTAGGCTTGACTCACGTCCAAGAGACATAGCCTGTAAGAAAAAAAATTAATTAATGATATATTTCATTTAGATTAATCTTACCATCCGTTTTGCATGTGCAACAAACGGAACGGAGCCGTTGATGTGCGTGGTCACCGAACCATGAATTTGTCGATTCTGGTTGTCAGCACCGGACTGTGAGCGTCGTGTGAACCGCTCAGACATCACGTGCTCAATATATTACGACCATATATCCCCCGGGATGTATGGCAGTTTGAAATCCCTCCAAACCGCCACGTCATTCCAGCCTTGTAGACCGTTATCTTTCGCGTATTTTTTGGCCTTTTTTGTGCTACATAAAAATCACGCAACCAACTTCCATAGTGACAAATTAGATTTAAAAAAAAAATTAAAAAAAATATTGTATTGTTTTCGATGTTACCTAGTTGCCGCGTGATTTTCCCACACCCTCTTCGCAACATTGTCATGTGTGTTGTCCCACTCAAATTTGTGATGTGTATAAATAATTTATTCAAAATAAGTTGGAAATTAGAAATGAACACCAACCTGAAATCTTCGAAACCATGCATTGATATAAGGTCTCCATTCAGGATGTCTGGAAACCTGACTTAATTGAATTAATGGAATCTCCATCAACGATTTAAACACCAATGATATTACTCAGGCGGTCTCAATGTTTGTGAACCTAAAAAATAAATTAAATTAATGAAATATTGATTAATTGTTCATAAATTATGTTATAATTAAAAAAAATAAACTAAAACTAAACCGAGACAAACTTACATTGAAAGGTCGTCCTTCCAATGTGCCTCGTACTTGTAGGTGAATTGATTCCGCTGTGAAGGGACACCACCTCTGCGCTATGAAACTGCGCTGGAAGAGGCAGCATCGCATGTTGGCGCAGGTGACTCTTCATGATCGGCACCTAATGACATGTCATCCTCATTGCTAGAAGAACTAGTTGCGACCATATATGAGCGACGAGCTGTTGATTTTGTTCTACACATCTACATAATTTTATACAAATAATTACATAATTAAATTTGATTATTAAAAAAAAATTGGCTCTCCTATACTGGAGACTACCCAAAGTTTCAAAACTACAAATATTAACAATAACCACAACCAATTGACCCCATTCAAAAATCTTATATATAACCTAACATCTATACAAATAACAATTAAAATCAATGGAAATAATTAAACACATATCTTGCAATAATAGAGTAAAATTAAGATACAATAATTAAATTTATTCCTATATATTCAATTACTAATTACAAGGTAAATTCAACAATAACAATTAAAATTCAACAAAATATTCAATTATTATGGCAATACAAACAATAAAATATATTGAACAAAAATAATGTGTTTATTTCAAGACTTTATCTACATTATAAAAATACACCAAAACACAACAAAAATAACAATAACTAAAACAAAGAAAAAATAAAATCATTAAGCATATTAAATGGAAATACATACCTTTTAATTTGCTGAAGATTGAACAAGAGATTACAAGCCAAAAAAACAAAAGTTTTGAAGGAAACGAGAGGAAAAAAACAAAAACAAGAGAATGAACAAACGAAGCAGAGGAAAAATGAACTGAAGGGGCGGTCGCTGGGATTTATAGCGCAGTTTTAGAGACGGACTCGCCGACGGCCTATTTAAATAATATTATTTTTAATTATTCCGTCGGTGACTTTTCAAAAATCCGTCGGTAAATTTTGAATTTCACATTAAAAATTTTAAATGACCCTCCAGAATTTTTGTAGTTCGTCGGCAATTACACTCCGTCAGAGATGCATTAATACCCGCCCTTTGAAATTCGCACCGGCCATCGGTGAGTATGTCAGCAATTGTGAACTACGCCGACAAATACTAACGGACTATATCCATCGGTATTAAGAAGCTTTACCTTCGTTTATTAGCATGAATGTCAACAAAGAAATCCTTTCTGTTCTTTCTGCATCTGTGATTCATTGGCAAGAAACGACGGTGACAGTAAAAAAAAAGAAGATTTACCTTCGTTTGTTAGCATGAATGTCTTGTTGTTTTCCATGCCATATGGACATGCTAGTTTTCCATGCGTGCTCCAACCAGAAACCATTTCATAAGCTGGAAAATCATTGATAGTCCACATTAAAGCCGCCCTCATAACAAAATTATGTTTTCTCGATATATCATAAGTCGAAGCTTCGGAGGACGACAACTGCGTCAACTCATCAATCAACGGTCGAAGACAAACATCTATATTCTGACCCGGCCTGCTCGGACCGGGTATGATAGTAGATAAAAACATGAACTCCGATCTCATACACATCTCCAGTGGCAAGTTATAAACCGTGAGTATGACCGGCCAACAAGAATAAGGAGCAGCAAATGACCCGAATGGGTTGAATCCGTCTGTACACAACCCAAGACGCACATTCCTTGATTCAGCTGAAAAGTGAGGATGCACACTGTTAAAGTGTTTCCATGCTTCGCCGTTAGAAGGATGCATCATCACTCCATCAACCGTATCATGTGATTAGTGCCATGTCATGTGCTCAGCAGTTCTTGGTGACATGAATAACCTCTATAGTCTAGGTGTGATTGAGAAGCATTTAAGTTTTTTATATGCCACGAGAGTCTTTCCCCTGCCAGTTCTGGGTTTGTAACGGGAATGCCCATATGTCATGCACTCGGTTAGCTCAGCATTTTCAAGGTAGTATAACATGTAGAAGTTAGGGCATATGTCAATTTTCTGGTATCCTAAACCGAGGGGTTTTGTCATGGACTTTGTAGCATAGAAGTTCTCTTTCATCCTGTTCCCTTAAGGTAAAATGCTTTTCACCCATTTGATAATTTTGTCATAACCGGCCTCACTCAACCCGTGATCTGACTTGATGGTGAATACCTGTGCTACGACCAATAATTTATTATGGTTCGTGCAGCCATCCCATAATGGTTTATCAGAATCTTTCAACAGATCAAAAAACCTTGTTGCATCTGCATTAGGTTCTTCTTCTACGATTGGACATTAACTGACATTACCTTGATTCATTCTCATTGCATCCATAACCATATTCCTGTAAGGATTATTGTTGTCATTTGCAACTCCATGCACATTGCTAGCACTAGAAGTTGACCCAACCATCCTTTCTCCTATGCTATCATTACGAACAAATAGTTCTATATGTGCATACCAACACAGGTAATCCTCCATGACCCTTTGTATAGAAGATGCATCATTACAACATCTGGATGTAGATACTTTTTATTTTGACACTTCCTGCATGGACACCTAATACCGCCTCCAGTAAAATTTCTGGGAATAGATGTTGCGAAATTAATAAAACCCTGAACCTCATTACAATAATCCATCCTCCGCAATCCTTGGGGTGAATCTCGATACATCCATGACTTCTATCGAACCTCTATAAAATTATGATGACAACATGTATTAATTAACTATGTTAGGTAAATGAATTTGTAAAAATATTGGTTTACCTCCAGATTATCCAACAAACTAATTAAAACTTCTCATAAATATTCATTATCAATTATCAACGTCCATACAAATTTCTACATATAAATTTACAAAAATTATAACTTCGCAATAGCATTGATAAAAAATAAAACGGACCCGTTAAACAAGCTATTAATTATTTCACCACAACACATGTAATTCGGTAATTCAACAAAGTTTCAACAATTTACAAACAAATACAATTTTACAAAA
>Ga0307513_10008390_pt1 | contig 13227 bp, 12 predicted proteins | sample 15_EM_MG_FD_202174 | JGI IMG/M metagenome (GOLD analysis project Ga0307513, IMG submission 202174) | Populus trichocarpa ectomycorrhiza microbial communities from riparian zone in the Pacific Northwest, United States - 15_EM | ecosystem: Host-associated > Plants > Roots > Unclassified | place...
AGGACGCCTGCCGGCCCGGACATCCCGTGCCGTCAGGCCGGGCAGTCCTCAAGCCACCGTGCGGTAGAGCTGGAAATCCATCGGGCTGAACAGGCGCAGCTTGAGCTTTTCGGCGAGCGGCGGCTCCAGACGATAGAAAATCCCGTTCTTGGGCAAAGCGACCTTCTCGTCGACATTCTCCAGGATGAGGTAGAGCGGGCGCGGTTTGTGCCTGTAGGATTGGCCCAGATACGTCATGATGCCGTCCAGGAACTCCTCCCGCCAGGCATTGGCGACGTAGAGCACGCAGGGCTGGTCGGGAATGCTCACGCCCGAACGGTCGCCGCGATAGCATTGCACATCCCGGCACACCATACGGGAGCGCGGGAACTGGGCGATGTTCATCTGCAAATCGTCATAGGCCGCCGGGCCGTATTCATAGCCGATGATGGCCTCGAACCGGCGCTGCGAGGCCATCAGCATGGCCCGGCCGAGCCCGGCGCGGAAGTCGATGAACGTATATTCGCGCAAATCCTTCGGCAGCGCAGACATCACCCAGTCGAAGGCGGCGACCGGAACCGGCCCCTCATAAAGGATGCCGCGCTCGGTATCGGGCGAGAAGCGCTCGGCCTTGCGCGAGGGTATGTAAAAATGCTGTTCCAGCCGGCGGTCGAGCACGCGGCCATGCGCCAAAGCGAGCGCCTTGCCATAGCGGCGGCGGATTTCCTTGCGGCGCATATTGCTGGCCAGCCAGGAGCCGGCATCGATCACAGCAGGCGCGGCCTTGGCCTGGGCGAAGCGTCGAGCACGCCGCATAAGCGGCAAAATCTGGGCGGCAAGCTGGCGAATTTGTGACGTCACTCTCGCGGAAGGTGATTCAGCCGTAGCAATCATTTCCGTCGCGGGAGCGTCAAAATGCAGCGGGATGTCTGGCATGGGCGGCGTCTGGTCGGCTACGGCACTTGCGGCCATAGCTGCTTCGGGCGTGCCTGGGGCCGCGATCTCGGCAGGCGTCACGATACTTGCTTGGTCGCTCGGGATAAACCCTCGCTCGGTCTTGCTTGCTGGGTCGCTCGGGGTAAACCCTTGCTCCGTCTCAATATCGGAGGACACCACAGCGGCCGGCGGCGCGGCGAACGCGGCATGCGGCGCAACAAAGCCAGTGGGCGGGGGAGGATTCTCAGGGCGAGGGTGAAAAAAAACGGCGGCGGCGGGCGGATCAAACGTCTCAGCAGGTGCCGCGAACGTCTTCTCCGCAGACGGCACGAATGTCTCTATGGGCGGATCAAACGTCTCCATAGCCGCCGCGAATATCTCCACAGGCGCGTCAAACGTCTCCACGGGCTCCGCAAAGCCCTCCACAGACGGCACAGGCGTCTCGAAGCGCGCAGCGGGAGCCTGCGCCGCCTCGCGCGGCTGTTCGGGAGCCGATCTGGCTTTGCGCGCGGCGTTGCGGTCCATCTCGGCGGCGAGAACGGCGGCGATCGCCTCGATGTCGGGCGGCGCTGGCTGCATCTCATGGGCGTCGCGCGGCGCTGTCTCGAAGGCCATGCCGCCGAAAGCGCCGGCCTTGCCCATACTGTTCGGACCCATGCCGTTCGGACGCACGGTTTCCTGCAAGCCGGCCACGACATCGGGCACCGGCGGAACCGTCTCGAACTCGACCTCGATCACGTCGGCGTAAGGCTCCGGATGGGCGAAACGCTGCCGCGCGCCGATGCCATGCGCGCCCACACTATCGTCCGCACGGCTCAGCACGCTCTCGACGGGCCTATCCAGCGTGCCATCCGCTGGCATGGCTCGGTAAGCTTGCGAAAATCGGCTAATGCGCTGAGTAGGTCGGCTGTGGCTTTCGCCTGTCATGCGTAAACTCCCACCACGAGTTAACGCGATATTAAGCGCAAAGATAAGGCAGCTCAAAGGCAGAATGGGGCGGATACATTTTGCAAGCAGAGCGCGCAACGTTCACCACCCGTAAACCCTTTTGGCCAATGATGGCTACCAGAGTGTTTAGATGCGTTCACCAGTGAAACAGTGAGTTGCTTCGACATGGGTTATCCGGTTGAGAAGAAAGCGCAAATTCATTCTGAACTTGCTCTCTTGCTGCCCCGCCTCGCCTCCTTCGCGACAGCGTTGACCGGTCACGAGGGCGCGGCTCAGGCCCTGCTGAAATCAACGCGGACGCAGGCACTCGCGCGCGCCGCCAAGGAGCGCGGCCACACACCGCTCATTCTGTGGACGCTTTATCTGATGCATGGGCTGTGGGCATCGCGCATGAAAGCGCAAAGCGAGAAGGCCGGCGCCGTCGAGCCGCGCCTGTTCCAGCCGCGCAGCCTCGCCCAGGGCGGACACCCCGCGCAGACCGCGCGGATGGCCAAATTCATCGCCCAGCTTCCGCCCCAGCAGCGCGCCACGCTGCATCTGGTCTATGGCGAGCGGCTGTCCTATGACGAGGTGGCCGATGTGTTCGGCGTGGCCGTCAGCACGGTCATGACCCGGCTTGCCAGATGCCATCAGGCGCTTCATCATTTCGAGGATTATGGCAGCGCGGCGACGATGCCGACGGGCGCGGTGCAACGGCCGGCTCAGGAGGGCCCGCGCGGGCGAGAGTGGGCCGCATGACCGAACTGAGCGACGAATTGCTGATGGCCTATATCGACGGGCAGCTCGACAAGCCGCAGGCCAGCGTCGTCAGCCAGATCGTCAAGCGCGACGAAGTCCTTGCCGCTCGCGTACACCGGCTTCAGGACAGCCAGGCCAAGTTCCTCGACCTGTTCGGTACGCTGGTGCGCGACGGTGCCGCGACGGCGCCAAGGCCAAGCGGACGCGCAGGACGCGCCCCACGGGACGCGGCCGAGGCCAGCGGCATGGCGACAGCGGGCGTTGCCGCGCTGCTCTTGATCCTGGGTGCCTCGCTCGGCTTCACCATTGCCTATTACACCGGCATGAGCCACAGCCTCGTCGCCGAGGACGTGACGATGCCGCCCGCCAATTGGAACGAGGACATCGCCGAGCTGCACGCCTATTTCACCCCCGAGGCGCTGACCGCCGCCCGCGACAGCCAGTCCAACGCGGATGTGGTGCGCTTCCAGCTCGCCAAGCTGTCGTCCCAGGCGATCGGGCTGCCGGATTTTTCGCAGAGCGGGTTGCGTTTCGTGCGCGCGCAGACGCTCAGCTATCGCGGCAACCGGCTGATGCAACTCGTCTATACCGGCAAGAGCGATCCGCTGGTGGCGCTCTATATCACCGCCGGCGAGGACGAAAGCCCGATTTCGGCGGGGCGCTTTGGCGATGTGAAGACGGTGAGCTGGAGCCAGGGCGGCCTGCGCTTCCTGATCGCCGCCGACATGACGCAGGAAGCCCTGCGGGCGCTTGCCGCCATCGCGCAATCCCAGCTCACCAAGAGCTGAGCGGATTTACGCCGCCCCGCTAGAGCGAAATCCTCCCCCTTGCGCGCCTCAAGCGTAGCCATGCCCTGGCAAGCGGGTGGGTGGCCTGCCGGCAAACGTCCAAGACGCCGCGCAATGTCGGATCCACGCTTCTCGCGCCGATTTCAACCTGCTATACGATGGCCTGGGTTCGAGGCATTCTCGGCACGACCGGCCGCGAGATTTGGCTTGGCATCGCCTGTTAAGGCGAGGAACAATCCGCTGGTTTTCGTGAAAGATCCTTCGCGATCGGAGAGTCTAAACAAGTAGTTTGTTGGCTTGCCAACAAATGATCTGTCGATTATTTCTTCGTGTCGCTCGTGTTTTATCGAAGCGAGCCTTCCGAACGGGCCGCTTTGGGCGCGATGCTTGTCTGAATAACGGGCATCGCGCCGTCTTAACGCCATGACAGTTTTCTGCTCGGCGCCACCCCGAAAGGGCTGGATTTGGCGCCTGCACAGCCCGGAACAGCCAGGAGTGATCACATTTCGCGCGTATAGATAAGATTCTTGTCAACTGTTGCCCCGGCGTCACGTTTTGCGCCGTGGGAAATACACAGTTTTCGAATTTAAGGTAGTGGTAGACCGGACTCTCGCCGAGCAGCTTCAATGTCAAAAGCAATTTCCTGCCAAGTTGTTTCCGTTGGCAATCTCATGGGCGCGGGCGATATTTTCATCGTTCCGGCTTATCAGCGCAACTATGCCTGGGAAGAAAATCAGTATGGCGAATTCTGGCTCGACATCTCGAAGGCGTTTTCCAACAACACGCCCGAATATTTTCTAGGCTCGATCGTTATAAACAATGCCATGGCTCCGCAATTGTCCGTCATAGACGGGCAACAGCGCTTGATTACCACGGCAATTCTCCTGTCGGCGCTGCGAAACCATCTGAAAGCCGACGGTCAATCCAAGCTGGCGGCGCAGATCGAAAAAGAATTTCTTGTCACCGCCGATAACGAGCGTCAGTTTTCTGCCTCCTGCCTCGTGCTCAACAAGAGCGACAAGGTCTTCTACGAAACCTATCTCTTTCACAACCGGCCGGCGGCCGAGATCTACCGGCTGGCGGAGGACGATACGCTCTCGCCGTCCAACCGCCTGCTCGCCGAATGCTTCCGCTACATGCACCGGCGGCTCGGCGAGATGCGCAGCAATGACTGGGCGCTGGAAAACCTCGCCGACGCCATCGTCGCCTGCCTCAACACGCGCGTCTTCATCATCCGCATCGACGTCAAGGACGATTACGACGCCTTCCTGCTGTTCGAGACGCTGAACGATCGCGGGTTGGAGCTGTCCGAGGCCGATCTGCTGAAGAACCGCCTGTTCGCGGTCTCGGCCGAGTCGCTGTCCGACGTGCAGAACAATTGGGAGCTGATGGAGCACAATCTGGGCAGCGAGCGGCTGATCAAATTCGTGCGTCATCAGTGGTTCTCGACACGCGGCCAAGTCAGCGAGCGCGGGCTTTACGCCGATATCCGGCAATCCGTCGACACGCCCGAGACCGCCATCGCCTATACCGACGCGCTGTGCGACGCCTCCGATCATTACGCCGCTTTGTCGAAGCCCACCCACCACATCTGGCTGAGCTTTCCCAATGAGCAGCAGCCGGCCTTGCGCGAACTGATCGACACCATCGACATCCTGCGCCCCGAGCAGCTGTTCATCGTGCTGCTCGCCGCCCTGGAAATCGACCGCCGCAATTTCCTCGAACTGGCGCGGATGCTGACGACGTTCACCTTCCGCTACAACACCATCTGCAATCTCAGCCCGTCCAACATCTTGCAGCCGTTCATCGCGGCCGCGCGCCACATCCGCGAAACCGGCCGCGCCGATCCAGCCGAACTGTTCGCCAAATTCCTCGCCGGCCTCTATCCGGACGACAGCCAGTTCCATTCGGCCTTCGCCCGCAAGGTTATCCGCGTCAACAGCCAGGCGCGCTATATCCTGGCGCGGATCAACGACTTCCTCACCGCGAACCCATCGCTGCGCACGCAGATCGACCCGTTCGCCACCGACCTCGAACACATCCTGCCCAAGCGCTACAACCGCTCCTGGGAAAGCAGCCGGCGCGACTTCCCCGGCGGCCCGGATAAATATGTCTACCGCCTCGGCAATATGACGCTGATCGCGGCCAAGCTGAACCGCGACCTCGGCAACGCCAATTTCGCCACCAAGAAGAAGGTCTACGCTCAGGATCGGCTGGAGATCACCCGCAAGGTGCTCGAATCCGAGAAATGGACGCATGAGGAAATCAAAAATCGCCAGAACTGGCTCGCCAGCATGGCCTGCAAGATCTGGCGCTATCCCGAGTGATGCCTGCGTTTGGATCGATGATTCTTGGTGGGTGCATCGATTTTGCCAAACTGCGGCCAAAGCCTCTGTTTGGATCGATGCTAGTGCTTTTTTGTTGGTGCATCGATTCCACCAAACTCCGGCTGTCGCCTCCGTTTGGATCGATGCACTGGTTCAGCTCCAGGCAAGGCCCGTGGCGCTTTTTATGATCGCTATGGCGCAATTCGGCACGGATCGCCATATGATTGCAATAACTGTGCGATAGTTTCGCAAAGCAGCTTGACGAGAACGGGGCGCGCCTCGTAGGCAACGTTGCTTAATGCGAAGCTGCCGTTCGTCCTTGTTTTCGCCCGTGCGCGAAGGCAGCGTCGGCCGTTTTCAGCAAACGTGCATAAGGCAAGGCAATGACCGCTAACATCCACGGCATACCCGTGATCGATTCCATTTCCCCCTTCGCGCGCCGCTACGACGCCTGGCTCGCCGACATCTGGGGCGTGATGCATAACGGCATGCGGCCATTCGCGAGCGCGGTCGAGGCCTGCCAGCTCTTCCGCGAGGGCGGCGGCATCATCATTCTGATCTCCAACGCGCCGCGTCCACGCGAAACCGTGGCCGAGCAGCTTTTGCAGATCGGCGTGCCGGCGGACTGCTATGACGGCATCGCCACTTCGGGTGACGTCACCCGGTCGCTGATCTCGGGCTATGCCGGCAGCGCCGTCTATCATCTCGGGCCGGAGCGCGACCTGCCGATCTTTGACGGGCTCGGCGTGCGTCTGTCGGGCATCGGCGAAGCGGAGGCCGTCGTCTGTAGCGGGCTGTGGAACGATGAAACCGAAACGCCCGACGATTACGCCATGCTGCTTGGCGAACTGCGCGAACGCGGCTTGCCGATGATTTGCGCCAATCCCGACATCAGGGCCGAGCGCGGCGACACCCTGCTCTATTGCGCGGGCGCGCTGGCCGACGCCTATGCCAAGCTCGGCGGCGAGGTGATCTATGCCGGCAAGCCCTATGCGCCGATCTACGGCCTGGCCTTCGATCTCGTGAACGAAAAACGCGGCACGCCCCTGCCCCGCCACCGCATCGTGGCCATCGGCGACGGCATCCGCACTGACATCGCGGGCGCGGCGGCGCAGGACATCGACAGCGTGTTCGTCGCCAGCGGCGTGCATCTCGACGGCGCGGCCCGCGCGCAGCTCAGCTCGGCGACCGTTTCGCGGTTATTTTCCGCCAATGGCGCGCGCCCGGTGGCCGCTTTGGCGGGGCTCGCCTGGTAATACTTCCGTCTAACGCGACAATTTCGCGCGTAGAATCTGCGGCTTGGCTAACCACTCCGCCCGAATTTACGGCAACTTTTGCTATGCAGCGTAGTTTGTGCATCGCAAGATATCGGCCGCGTATGGGTATGGAGAAGACGGCATGTCGCAGAGCAGCATCAGCCGCTACTATTTCGAGGATCTGACATTGGGCATGGAAGCGCACTATGTGCGCCGCGTCACCGCCCATGACCTCGATACCTTCGCCGCGCTGACGGGCGACCGCAATCCCATCCATCTCGACGAGGATTTCGCCGCGCAAAGCATCTTCAAGGGCCGCATCGCCCACGGCATGCTGACCGCCACCTTTATCTCGGCGATCCTGGGCACCCAGCTTCCCGGCCCCGGCGCGATCTACATCTCGCAAAGCTTGAACTTTCGCGCGCCCGTCCGCATCGGTGACGAAGTGACGGCCACGGCCCGCATCATGGAGCTTTATCCGGAAAAGCGGCGGGCGCTGCTCGCCTGCGATTGCTCCGTCGCCGGCAAAACGGTATTGGAAGGCGACGCCGTGCTGCTCGTCCCCATGCGCGAGCAATCGGCCACGTAAGCCTGTGTTCGGATCGATGCGGTCTTTTGTTTGCGCATCGATCCTACCGAACTCCGGCGGGAAGCCTGCGTTCGGATCTCTGCAGGCGCAGCGACAACCGGAGCTTGGCGAATCGAATGCGGAGCATGAAGCGGGCGGCAAGGGCGGGTGAGCCCCATCAATGCGCCAGGACACGAGACTGATGGACATCGTTCGCGGCTGGCATGACATTCCCTCCGCCATGAAGGGCGCAAGCCTCGCCATCGGCAATTTCGACGGCGTGCATCGCGGCCATCGCGCGGTCTTCGATGCCGCCAAGACCGCCGCGATGCGGCAGGGTTGCCGCGCGGGGGTGATGGTGTTCGAACCGCATCCGCGTAAATTCTTCCAACCCGACAAGCCGCTGTTTCTGCTCACCCCGCTGGAGCGCAAGCTGGAGCTGCTCGCGCAATGCGGCGTCGGCTTGGTGGCCGTGCTGCCTTTCGATGCCGCGCTGTCGGGCTTGCCCGCCGAGGCGTTCGCCCGGCAGGTGCTGGCCGGCGCATTCGGCATCCGTCACGCAACGACCGGCTATGATTTCTTCTTCGGCAAGGGACGCGATGGCAATCCAGAACGGCTGCGGGCCTTCGGGCAAACCTGCGGTTTCGGCGTGACCATCGTCGAGGCGGTCGGCAATTCCGGCGAGATTTTCTCCTCCACCCGCATCCGCGAGCTGCTGGCCGAGGGCGACGTGGCCGCCGCCGCCGAGATGCTCGGCTATTGGTGGAAGGTGTCGGGCCTGGTGGAGTCCGGCGCCGGGCGCGGCACGGGGCTCGGCTTTCCCACCGCGAACATCCGCCTCGACCGCGAACAGTCGCTCGGCCACGGCATTTATGCCGTGCGTGTGATCGTGGACGGCGAGCGCTATAACGGCGCGGCCTATCTCGGCACCCGCCCCACCTTCGACGCCGGTCCGCCGCTGCTTGAGGTGTTCCTGTTCGATTTCGACGACAATCTCTACGGCCGCACGATCGATGTCGAATTCATCGGCTTTGTGCGGCCTGACGCGAAATTCCGCTCCGGCACGGACCTCACCGCGCAAATGCAGGCCGACGTGGCCAAGGCGCATGCGATCCTGGCGGCGGCTGCGCAGCGAACCCCGTAATCCGGCCCGGCGCTCCCGCTAGAGCGAGATCCGAAAAGTGGACACCACTTTTCGGAAGAATCGAGCGTTAAGACAAGATTCTAGAGCGGGATAGCCGAGCTCGTCTAAAATCATCCCGCTCTAGGAAAGCAGCCGCCACAGCAGTGGCAGCAGCAGGGCCGTCGCCAGCGCGTTGAGGCCCATGGCGAGGCCGGAAAAGGCGCCCGCCACCTCGTTGACCTGAAGCGCGCGGGCCGTGCCGATGCCGTGGCTGGCCGTGCCGATGGCAAGGCCGCGCGCCGCCCAGCTCCGCACGCCCAAGACGTTGAGCAGCGTCGGCCCCAGCATCGCGCCGATGATGCCGGTCAGGATCACCATCACCGCCGTCAGCGACGGCAGGCCGCCGAGCTGCTCGGAGATGCCCATCGCCACGGGCGCGGTCACGGATTTGGGCGCGATGGAGACGACCGTCTCGCGGCTGGCGCCAAGCGCCCAGGCGATGCCGACCGCGCTGGCCGTGGCTGTCGCCGCGCCCGCCAGCACGCTCGCCAAAATCGCGGCGAAGGAGCGCCGCACCACCTGGAACTGCCGGTAAAGCGGGATGGCGAGCGCCACCGTCGTCGGCCCGAGCAGGAAATGCACGAACTGCGCGCCCTCGAAATAGGTCTGATAGGAGGTGCCGGTGGCCACCAGCAGCGCCACGATGAGGATCACCGCGCCGAGCACGGGATTGAGCAGCGGGTTGAGCCCGCCGCGCCTGTAGAGCCAGAAGCCGGCCTGATAGGCGGCCAGCGTCAATGTGAGATGCAGAAGCGGGCTTGCCGCCAGATAGACCCAGACGTCGCGCAGGTCCCTCATAGGTCGGGCCCGCTGTCGTCCGCCTCGGCGTCGCGCGGGCCGAACAGCTTCATCATCAGCGCCGTGACCGCGACGGTCGCCATGGTGCTGACGATCAGCGCGGCGGCGATCGGCAGCCAGTCCTGCGCCATCAGTCTGGCATGCAGCATCACGCCGACGCCGGCGGGCACGAACAGCAGCGACAGGTTGGACAGCAGCATCTCGCCGATCTTGGCGAGGTCGTCGGGCAGGCCGAAGATCAGCAGGCACACGAACAGCAGCGCCATGCCGCAGACCGGCCCCGGCACTGGCAGCCCCGTCGCCGCGACGGCCAGTTCCCCGGCGAGCTGGCAGGACAGCAGCACAGTGAGATAGCCCAGCATCGCCGCCGCCCTCCAATCCTCAGGCCTAAGCATCACCCGCGAAAAGTGCCTTCCGGCTTTCGCGAAAAATGATGCGAAAACAGCCGCATCGATCCAAACGCAGGCTTTTGCCGGAGTTTGGTAAAATCGATGCGCAAGCAAAGACTCTAAGCAGGTCTTTCGTTAGTTTGCCAACGTGGGACCTGCTTAGCCCAGCACACGACCCGCCACCGCATCGAGCTTGGCGATCAGCGCGGGATCGCGCGCGGCAAGCGGGGTGATGATGGCGTATTCCAGCGCACGGTCGGAACCGATCGGGCAAGGCTCGTGCTCGCGCGGGAAGTCGCTAGCCAGCCGCGCGACGAGGCGTCCGGCCTTCTCGGAGTTCGAGCCCATCACGTGCAGGATCTGCGTGATGTCCACGTCCTTGTGGTCGTCGTGCCAGCAGTCGAAATCGGTGACCATGGCCACCGTCGCGTAGCAGATCTCCGCCTCGCGGGCGAGCTTGGCCTCGGGCATGTTGGTCATGCCGATGACGTCGCACCCCCAGGAGCGGTAGAGGAACGACTCCGCGCGCGTGGAAAATTGCGGGCCTTCCATGGTGAGATAGGTGCCGCCCTTGCGATGGGCGATGTTCTCAGCCTTCGCCGCCGCCTCGATCCTGTCGAGCAGGCCGGGGCTCACCGGATCGGCCATCGCCACATGCGCAACGCAGCCCGGACCGAAGAAGCTCTTCTCGCGGGCGAAGGTGCGGTCGATGAACTGATCCACCAGCACGAAGGTGCCGGGCGGCGCCTCCTCGCGGAACGAACCGCAGGCGGAGACGGAGACGAGGTCCGTCACGCCCGCCCGCTTGAGCGCATCGATATTGGCGCGGTAGTTGATCGCCGATGGCGGGATGCGATGCCCCGCGCCATGACGCGGCAGGAACACGATCGGCAGCCCGCCGATCTCGCCATAGGACAGCGGCCCGGACGGCTCGCCCCAGGGCGTCGCCATGGCCTGGCTGCGCTTGTTCTCCAACCCCGGCAGGTCGTAGAGGCCCGAGCCGCCGATAATGCCGAGAACCGCTTTCGTCATCGCAAAGCCTCCGCCGTCCGATCCGCCCAATTCGTCGCCTGTGCCATGACGCCATTCCAGCGCCACCGCACAAGCCCATTGCCCTCATCGATTTTGCCGGACTCCGGCTGTCGCCTACGTTCGGATCGATGGATTCTTTCCTGACGCATCGATTTCGCCCGGCTCCGGCTGTCGCCTATGCCGGGATCGATGGACTTTTTCCTGGCGCATCGATTTTGCCCGGCTCCGGCTGCGCCTATGCCGGGATCGATGGATTCTTTCCTAGCGCATCGATTTTACCCAGCTCCGGCTATCGCCTGCGCTGGGATCGATGGATTCTTTCCTGGCGCATCGATTTTACCCAGCTCCGGCTATCGCCTGCGCTGGGATCGATGCGACTACAGCACCTCGATATAGAACACGGACCAGATCCAGTGGTCCATCTCCTCCCTGGAGGGCGTGACGCCCGAGGCCGGCTGATGCATCAGCCAAAGCGGCCCGAAATCGCCGATGCCGACCGGCTTGCCGTCCACCGACAGCGTCAGTATCCAGTTCTCGCCGGTCAGGTCCTTCGCGTTCAGCTCCGTGGAGGTGCCATCAATCGCGACGAGCCGCACCTTGCCGTCATCGGCGCCGCTGGCCTTGAGCACATCGGTGAGCAGCGGGCCTTTGAACGCGCCCTCACCAACCGGCGTCACCACCTTCAACTCGTGCTGCGGCAGGCCCGCCAGCGTGTCCCAATCGAAGACCATCGCGCGCTCGAACTTGATGTCGCGCTTATTCATCAGGTTGTCGCGCTCCGGCATCATCGCGCCGCGATTCCAGTTCGCGGTCTTGCCCGCGACGGTGAGCACGGCGGAGCCCTTCGGCAGCGGCTTTTCCTCGGCCATCACGGCAGTGGCGGCAAAACCGCAGATCGCAAGCGCGGCGGCGACTTTCAACACATCACTCATTCTCACCATTTCCCCCCTCCGTTCCATGGGCCATCTCGCAGAACGGCCCCCCGTAAGCAATGAAAAAAGTTTCGGCCCGGCGAACGCTTGCGCCGTTTGACGCCCGACTGTGGTTTACCAACCCTTAAGCGGCCTGGCTGGAGCCGGGCTCACCGGGCGCCAATCTCGCCAAACCCGGCACCAGACTCCGAAGCACGACTTCGTGACCAAATCCCGACCGGAATGCGCCTGATGGATCGTTAGAGCCTCAACCGGTGCGCTTATAAGATCGATATCGTTCACAAACCCATGTGCGATTATTTCCCGGCAATCTCATAAGCGATCTCGTAGGTGCGCCAGACAACGGCCTTGCGAAAGACCCGCCCTGTATTCCCGTAGGTCACAGCAATCTCATGATCGTTTTTCCAGGTGACGCTGATGTCGTCCAATCCGCTCTTTGAAAAGATGTAATCAGTCTTGAGGTCAATTTTCTCCCCCTCGCCGAGCAGGCTCACAAAGTAGGCAAATCCATCTGTCGCGCCGCAATTCTCCTGGAAAACCGACGCTTTGGTTACCCCGTATGGAGACCACGCATTCCGCAATTCCTTCACAGAGCATCTATCACCAAATATGGCATCAAGCTTCGTGTAGAGCCAAAAGCCGCCGCAGGCGATCAGAACGACAAGCAAAAAGGAGACATACTTCCTGGCTCTCATGACTGAAGCGTCCGCCTGACACCGACTAATCCACCGACGCCACTCATCCGCCCTCAATTTCCTCGCGCAGCATCTCCAGCTCCAGCCATTTCTCCTCCGCCTCGGCAAGCCCGGTCTGCGCGGCGCCCAGCGCGGCGGTGGTGTCGGCGAAGGCTTTGGCGTCGCGGGCGTAGAGGTTGGGGTCGGCGAGCTTGGCCTGAAGCCGGACGATATCCTTCTGCAAGGCGGCCATGCGCTTGGGCAGCGTTTCCAGCGCGTGCTTCTCGTTGAAGCTCATCCGGCGCCTTGCCGTTCCGCCCTTCGCCGCCGCCGGGGACGCCGCAGACTGATCCGCACCTGGCTCCCTGCGCTCGCCGGGTTTCTTGCCCGGCACGGCCGCGCGGCCTGCGATGTCCGATCCGCGCTGCGTCAGCATGTCGGAATAGCCGCCGGCATATTCCACCCACCGCCCGTCGCCCTCCGGCACGATGACGCCGCTGACCACCCGATCGAGGAAGTCGCGGTCGTGGCTGATCAGGATGACGGTGCCGGCATAGTCGCCAAGCATCTCCTCCAGCACGTCGAGCGTCTCCAGATCGAGGTCGTTGGTCGGCTCGTCCAGCACCAGCACGTTTGACGGTTTGGCGAGCGCCCGCGCCAGCATCAGCCGTCCGCGCTC
>Ga0307513_10008391_pt1 | contig 13226 bp, 12 predicted proteins | sample 15_EM_MG_FD_202174 | JGI IMG/M metagenome (GOLD analysis project Ga0307513, IMG submission 202174) | Populus trichocarpa ectomycorrhiza microbial communities from riparian zone in the Pacific Northwest, United States - 15_EM | ecosystem: Host-associated > Plants > Roots > Unclassified | place...
ATACAAGGCAATAAATGAATTCTTTGAGACTGGTTTTCTATCCTGGGTTGAGGTCTTGATCCTCATGGGAAAGCTTGACATTGGTATTTATGCTCTCAATGATATCCAGCAATGGTGTGTTTTGGTGTGTTATGCATGGAGTTCCAACTGAAATCTATACTTATATTCCTTCAGGCAGGAGTTACTGACAAATGGACAAGTGATAGCAAGCACTTCATCCTGGAAAACTTTGATACAATCTGCAACTCTCCTTCCCAAATATATGGCCCTCCTCTCACACTCTGCCCCTCCTCATCTTGGCTTCATGAGTACTATACTGCAGATGCCAAGGCAGTAGTGGGATCAGTTGGATGGGGAACATGCACCCGAACAGTGTTTTGCAATAACTATACAACAACCCCTGCTTACTGGAATAATACCATTGCCACTGGTTGTCCAGACAATGATATCACCATCTTTGATGTCTTAACAGGCAGCCAGACTGCTGTTTTCTCTGGGCATGGCAAACATGTTCACTCCCTTGTCTTCTCATCAGATGGTACATTCCTTGTATCTGGGAGTTATGATGAAACCATCAAGCTCTGGGATGTCCAGACTGGTGGAGTTGTCAAAACATTCTGTGGCCATACCAGCATAGTCCTCTCTGTTTCTATCTCAGTTGACAATACCACAATTGCTTCAGGATCTGTAGATAGAACAATTTGTTTGTGGAACATTGGGACAGGGGAGTGTCAGGTCATAAAGAAACACAATGATTGGGTTAAAACTGTCAGCTTCTCCCCCACAAACACTCAACTCCTCCTGTCTGCATCCAGGGATGGTACTGTGAGAAAATGGGGCACAGATGGTCATCAGATTGGCCCCCCAATTCCTGGCTCCCATGTTGCATTCTCCCCAGATGGCACTCAGTTTGTCTTGTGCAATGAGTCAGTTGTTACCATTTGGAACACTGATTCTGGTGAAACTGTAGTGGAGGTCCACCTAACAAATGCTAAACCCCACTATTGTTGTTTCTCTCCTGATGGGGGGTTCATTGCTTGTGCTGCTGGTCATACTATCTACCTTTGGGACATCACTGGCCCAGACCCTCACCTTATCAAGACTCTTGTTGGACACACAGATGAAGTCACCTCCCTTGTCTTCTCCTCTCTCCCCATCCTCATCTCAGCATCTGTGGATGATACAATCAAGTTCTGGGAGATCAGTACCTCATCAGCAAACCCAGTTGTACCCCACTCAGCCCCAATCAGGGCTGTCAGTCTCCAAGCAAAGGATGGGTTGGCTTTCTCAGTTGATTCAGCAGGGGTGGTGAGGACCTGGAGTATCCTGACTGGCCTCTGCAAGAAATCCTTTGAAACTCAAGCCAAAGATATTGGTGTAGGAGACATCCAACTACTGGGTGATAGATTGATCATTATTGGGTACAAGAAGGATCGGAAGGAAATTTGTATATGGGATGCTGAGCAAGGTGAACCCCAAACAGTGGGCAAAAACTTGTTCACACCCAGGGGTCTTAGGATATCAGGAGATGGATCCAGGGTTTTTTGTGTAGATAAATTTGACATCCAAGCCTGGTCTATACAGACAGGGGCATATACAGGCGAGATAGACATGCAGTCAGGGGATCCATATTGGCTTGACCCCCTCTGGATAGATGGTTCAAAAGTTATGGTTCGCTGTGAAGGGTCATCAACCCTGGGGTGGGACTTTGGGATTCCAGGCTCAACTCCCATTAAGATATCTCCAACACCCACAGATAGACCCCATCTGGATTTTATTGGTACTGCAACCCAATCAACCACTGATCCAATTGGGATTGAGGATAGGATCACTGGAGCAGTGGTTTTTCAACTATGTGGTAGATATGCACAACCTTCTGCCACACAGTGGGATGGTCGATATCTGATTGCTGGTTATGGGACAGGAGAGGTGTTGATTCTGGATTTTAGTGATATGCTTCCTTGATAGGGATTTGTAGAATCATGTAGTGTTCATAACCTGTACAATATGTACCTTTCTATGCAATTGTCAACCTGTTCTAAACCCCCTCTACTGAGTGACACCTCAAGAGATGCATTGTTGTTTGGATAGTATTCTGAAGTTTCTTCAGTTGAACTGGACTTGAGTGAACTCAATGTTCGCTCTGACCACATTCATCTGATACAGGTGATCACATTCCCACCCCCAATGTGAAGCTTAAAACAGCAAACAGGGAAAATAGATTACAAGACAATAGTGAAGCAGATCACATACTTTATCTATAATATACTCATGGTCAAAGATAGATAACAGTTTCGGTAAGACATTTTTCGAACTTAAGCAATAGGGAAAAAAAGTCCAGGGTACGGGTTAATGGCCACATTAACTTCCAAACTGGATGAAAAGGAGAGTGGGGGTACAAAAAAGGAAGAGAGAAGGAAGGATGGCGCCTTGGTGTCGCCTGTGAGGGTCGGTTGCAGACCGATCAACAATATCAAAAAGTCCGAAAAGCACCGAGGTTAAACAGCAAGCGAGTTACAGCTCCGGAACGCCTGAGAATCGTCCCTGCCCATGCCCCCCGTGGTGAGATACGGGGGTCACGAAAGTCATCGAACTGTGCCCATCACCCACAGGAGGTGGATACGTCGTCGGATCCGAAGGGTTCTAGAGAGAGAGAGAGAGAAAAACGAGGCGTCGTAAGAGACTAGCCTCACCCCACGCGGAGGAACCGGAAGCGGATACAAGGGAACTCACATAGTAGGGGTTGTACGGGAGACTCGGACTGGTCGGACTGAGGATGGGAGATGTCGGTGGCTGCGTCTTCCAATACTCCGAAACTTCTTGGATCTGAGGCTGCGGTTGGGTTCCTCCAGCCTGTCGTCTCCGCCGTCTGATGAAAATGAACGCGACGACGGCAAGGATGGTAAGCGGCACAACGCCTCCCACCACACCTACACACAAACACACAATCAACAACCAAAGTTCAACCCGTCGAGGAAGAATCGGACTCACCACCAACGATCGCTCCAACGTTGGTTTTACTATTGATAGTGACTGGGGGAAGCGAATCGGTCAAAGAAGGCCTCCGGGCACTCGTCGAAACCGTGCTGCTCCCCAAAGTGAGCGTGTTCATCTCTTTAGGTTCAACTTCCGGGTCCCCTATCCCACGTCTCCCGCGTCAAGAAACACGACCAAAGGAGATGATGGAGAGGAGAAAGACTTACGACCGACGGACATGGCCACGGTATCGCTGTAAGTTTGATCCGGAAGCGTCGTAACATTGTAGAATGCCCATTGCGGAACCGCAGTCCCCGGTGGAATGTCATGGGGATACCTTGGAAAAAAGAAAAAAAATCGATTTTGGTGAGACTGAACCCGCGCAAAGCGAAAAACAAAAAAAGCAAAGCGCACTGTGTTACATAACATTATCGCACTGTGTGATCCACCTCTGCCACCTACGCAGAAACCCAAAAACCATCAGTCCACAGATAACCCAAACACAAAAAACCGCATATATCCGCCAAAAGAAAAAGGAAGGACTCACGAATGTTTCATACCCCCTTGACACGTCGAGCACGCCATATAAAGGCTATATGCGGGTGAGTCCGAATCCGGCATCAGTTCAAACAGATCATCGCGGCGGCCGGCTCGAAAGGGTCGGGAGGGAGGGAAGGGTAGCGCACCTGTACATAACGCTATCGCAATCGCATGTGAGGTCAGAGGTGCTATCGCGTTGAGGAGGAACATAGTTCTGTGTGCTGTTCAACGGCGGAATCGTATAGGAACCTCTATTGTATAAAAAAACGCGTCCAAAGGTCAGAGGGGGTTCTCCCGCAACCGTCGCCATATATGCGGGTCCCGACCGCACTCACCGATACCACGATACGCAGCGTCCATCATGGAACTAATCGTGCATGGATCTTGCCCAAGCGAGTTCTAGTTCTACAGAGGCATACAATCCGCACGTGAGCGCCCACAAAAAATCGCGACTAGCCCCTTCCTCGGAGGCGAGGTGAGAGGGGGGGGCATCTCCGAACTACGACGTACCCATTCCCAGCCCGGACTGCAGACGGCCATCTCAGATTGAGCCCGCACGTGGGGGACCAAACGCAGACAGCGCGAAGAGTGCCGCGGTCGTCGCCCAAAGCCGTTTCGAGTTCATGACGCGAGGGTTGAAGACAAGGGAGGATTTAGGAGGATGACAGCCCGTTGCCGGTTTGGTAAACCCAGAGGATAGTGAGGTGCCAAGACCGCTTATCCGCGGGCGGTGCGTGCCCTGGTTGGATCATCTATCTGAGAAATGAAAGGCAGGCACCCTGTATGGGGCGGTGCCGATGTCCCGCTGATAGTCGGTACTATAGGCGGACACCTGTCAATTGTTCCAAGCATGTTTGTCCCCCTTTGTAATCAGACGGCCGACGCCACCATCCGACAGGTTGGTGATCTCCCTGGTCTCAGCTTCACAAAGAAAGCAAAGACACGACATGGGTATCGGATGCGAGATGGACCCTAAGCTTCAGATCCACAGCTCCCCTCAGGGGGATTTACAGACCTCGATCACTGCCCCGCGATCGTGAGTCCAGATCACAGCAAGCCACGGAAGATATACAATGCATAGTCCGCGTATATGGGCGACGTAACAAACAAAGAGACCAAGAGCAATAAGTGAAATCACGACGTAGTGTATACGTTAGTTATCCAATCAGTTCAGCAGATAAAAGGAAGGAGAAAAATAAATGAGTGGAAGTTTGGGAACCGCTTGGCAATCAGACCTCGGGGACACCAGAATAGGCCCCGCGGATGTTGTGGGCTGGAGTGGTGTATGTGACTGAGCTCTGCGGGCTCTGAGGGGGGAAAGTTGTCGGATCGGAGGGTTCTAGGAAAAAAACGTCAAGATGGATTTCTAGGCTCGGCGCCGCTCAACAAACGGCTTACGTATGGAGCGAATGGCACCGCGGTCATCGGAGGGCCGTACACCGAGGGGGTGCGTTGCTCGTATGTATCGAGCCCGTCTGGGTTCAGGATCTGTTGCTGTTGAGCCTGCTGCTGCTTACGGTGGCGCATATAGAGGAACACGGCGACGGAGAGAATCGTGAGTGAACAACGGAGCCGACAACACCTGTTGGATATCCAGGGTCAGATCCAGTTATCACTTGAAATCAAGGTTCCGAGATGTACCGCCAACAATTGCCCCGATGTTCGGTCCGTTGCTTGGATTATCATCACTGCTGCTGGAACCATTGATGGGGTCCGACTGGCCGCCGGTTGAGGTCTTGGTGTTAGTATAACCGAGGGTAGACCTCCCGGAGCTGCTGACGAAGGTGCTCAGCGGTGGTGGCGTCACCTCGGGAGTACCTGACGGCAAATTGTCAACGCAAGGGAGATTTGCTTGAGATCAAACTCACCTCCGAGATTCATCGCGGTAGTATCGTTGTACGTTCGACCAGGTGCCGTCTTTGCGTTCGATGTCAACACAAACGTGTCACTGGATAGCGGGAATACCGTTTACCGTGACATCGAAGTACGCCCAATGCGGAACAGCGGTGCCTTGGGGGATACCAACCGGGTACCTGATTCGATCAAAGATCGTCGACGACGCGAAACGTTTGTTGCACAAGGGATCAACTTACTGTGAGACATAGACATTCTCGCAGGCCGCTATCCAGGTCGTCCATCTTGATGGAGTGGTCAGTAGGTAGCGCAAAGGTGTGGGACGTGCAAGATCTTACGGGTATAACCGCCCTGACACGAAGCGCATGCCACGTAGAGGCTGGACAACGAGAGGTGAATCAGCACAAGGGCATATCGGAGAGGATGAGATCCCGTACTTGTACATCACGGTGTTACGGTCGCAATCCAGGTCACCAGAATGGTCAACCCTTGGGGGAAGGTAATATTGGGTGCTGTTGAGAGGCGGATAGGTGTACAACGCTGGGAACGGGGGCGCAATGCTCAGAAACGGCGCGAAAAATACACGCGACGAATCGACTCACCCAGGCCACGACACGATGCATCCATCATGGAGCCGACGGCGCACGGGTCCTGTCCAAGGGAATTCTCGTTCTACAAACCAATTCAGCGGATGCGTTCCAAAGAAAAGAACAGAATACCAGGACGCACCCAAGTCCAACCAGCCGGACACTCGGGCATATCGAACTGGGCCCATACTCCCGGTGCAAAGAGCGAAGTGAACGGAAGGATTCTGGAGAGGAATCTGGAGACCATGGCGGGTGGAGGAGAGGGTCGACGAGAGAGGTGGCGGGGGAGAGGGACAGGAGAAGGACAGGGCGGTCTAAAGCCAACCTTGACAAGAACATCATTCAGCCCGGTTAAGTATCACCAAGTGAGAAGGATAAGCCCCACTCGCGCACTGACGCTCATTCGCCTCCTCCATCACTGCTCCGGCCCGGAGGCATCGAGTAACGGTGGTATAACGGCCGCACGGAACGGGTACACAGTTTGTCCATGGCTCAGGTATGGGGGAAACGGATTGCGGGTGCTGGAAAGCTCATCGAACTTGATAGTAGCGTGCACACTCCGAAACTACCCCAATGTACTCACGCTTGGTCAACCCTACGGCACTTCACTTCGCGAATGGGGGATCTTTTGACGGCGGGTGACTGAACCAGCAATTCAATGGATTACGGGCCAGTTTTCTTTCACCCCTCCTGTTCAGAGTGTTCGGTCGTTTACAGGTCACCGACTTGCCCACAGGGGTACAGATTTGTCCTCAGCTCGGCGGACACGACATGACGCACGCCCGATGATAGTCAACCGCGGTGTGTTGCCCCCCGAGTTGAAACCCCCGACGTCTACGATCGTTCATGTAATAATCTCCGCAGATTCGCTCAGCTTCTCTAGAGGGGTAAACCATATAGTTGAAAGATTAATAATAATAAAACAAGGGATATCAAGGGGCCCTCAGTCGATATGAAGGTGGTGGAGGGGGATGGGGGAAGAAGTGAGACAGGTTGCAATCCTGGTTAAAACGTGTGCCCGGTGTCGACGAGGGAAGGAAGGGGAATGTTGGTGTAAATCTCTAAGCTCTATCAGTCGCCGGCGTGCCGCTCATTCATCAACTTGCTGGAGAGCCTCGAGATTTCGGAAAATGCTGCTAACAACGAGTCCAGTTTGGGATCTAATTCGTCGGCTCTTGCTTTCATCTATGACGTTGAGTCAGGGTGAGGGTAGTGGGCTTGTGGGGATTTATCGATCGACGGTGGCCAACGACGAAGTTGTGATCAATTGGTCGTAATGAGCTTTGGCGTCAAATGCGGGGGAGTCTGCAGAGGCGAAGAGCAATAAGCGGGGTACACTTTTCAAAACAAGATCTATTGGCTCACCCAAATCCATGGGGTCTTGGGGCTTCCCGCTGGGGGGGTGGAGGTCCGACTCCCAATCCATAATGCTTCCTCAACAGGTCGCGTGCTTTCGACCGGGTTCGATCCGACTGATTAGGGTTTGGCAGTGAAATCGTGGATCCATTCGCTGACCCGGAAGAGGACGTTCTGCGAATCGAATCGCTACGACTTGGTGGTGTTGATTGGTGGGACAACACGCGTGTGCGCGGATTTGTTGATGTGGCTCCGGATTCTAGCGGAGGAGACTGTGGCCGTAGAGGCGAGCCAAAATTTCGGGTGGACGATGGACGTGGGGGCGGGGTCGACGGAGGAGATGGCTGAGAGCTCGCGTCGTAGGCTTACTTTCCAAAGCACGTTGCTTTCGCCAGTTCGGCCCAAGAACGTCGGGTGAAAGTCCAGGGTCGCGAAAACCTGTGCAGGGCCGTCGACGTGGAGAGAACAAAAGTTCGGGGTACGTGTTCCCCGCAATCGTCCAGGCGCCTCAATTCCGGTGGCAGACTTACGTGATAGACCTGAACCACGTTCAGCCCGTTCAAAACGACCGAGTAGCTGCAAGCGTCAACACCGTCTGTTCAGCCTGCGATAGAAGTTTCGGCATTCACTGCTCCACCCGGCGCGGGGTATCGTTCCTCCGTATTACCGCTCACCGACCGCGTATAAAGCTGGGGTCGGACGGATAAGACCGGTGGCTCCTCGTTCGCCGAACCTCTCCTAGCTAATCTCTCGACATAACCGACGAAAGGACCCTGCTTGCGGCCTTGCTTTGTGCTGCATCTTTGGCTCTGGTCTGGAAATGGCGAAATAACAGGAGCAGGCCGCCATATCCACCGGGACCGAAGGGATATCCCCTTATCGGCAACATCTTGGACGTCCCTCGGGACATTCCGGCGTGGCAGGCGTCCGTCGCTTTGGCGCGGAAATCTGGCAAGTGTCTGCTCTACTTTCACGAAAGGTTATCCAACTAAGGTTTCACTGATCCAAGATACGGATGTGTTGTATCTCAAGTTACTGACAAAGGACACCGTGGTTCTGAACAGCACCGAGGCTATCACAGATCTGTCGGAGAAGCTGTCCAACATTTACTCCGATCGAGTGAGCTCCCTTGCGAGGCTTACAAGCTAACGTTCACTGATGGATGTAATGGGAAATCAGCCACACGTCCCGATGCTTGAGCTGTAAGCTATCTACACCGGTCATGCTTCTTCCCTCACTAATTACCACTCAAGCATGGATATACCCTCGTGGAATTTCGGTTTGATGAAGTATGGAAGCCAATGGAGAAGATGCCCCAGGCTCTTTCACGAGTTCCTGAACGTGAATGTGGTATCGAGGTTTGACGGTTATCTGAACAAACATACTTTCCGCTTTCTCTCTCGTCTCGCTGAAACCCCCGACGATTTCCTGGGCCACATTCAATTGTCCGTTCTTCTACGTTCGGCCGTCACCGCGTATCCCACACTCACTTTAGATCCCTAGCGTCACTGGGGCTCTTATCATGGAAATGGCCTACGGTATGGAAATAGATTCCCACGAAGACAAGTTCTTGCAAGCCTCAGAACACGGAATGAAATACCTCGGACGAGCCGTAAAGCCTAGCGCGTTCCTCGTTGATACATTCCCAATATGTTTGTCCCCGAATTTCCGAATCCCTGCGATACCCGACTGATAATCAAACCTCAAGTGAGGCACGTCCCGGACTAGTTTCCCGGGGCTGGGTTCGAACGATTCGCCAAGGCCGGTCGAGAACTGTTCGGTGTCGCCGTCGATGGCCCACTCGATCACATGCAGCAGTCTTTCGAGGTGGGTCCGTCAATGCTCCATGTATGTATCTCGGTTCCGGGACTGAAGGATGGCAAGGTCAATGGGACAAATTTCTCCATTGCCGCCTCGTGTTTTCGGCCGTACGACAGAACTTGCGGATCGAGGGGTTGATGAGAACGTAATCCGATCGGTGACTGCGACAACATATACAGGTGAGACGATTTGCCAGTGATACGCTAGGGAGTGTTCATTTATGGCATTGCAATAGCTGGGTCTGATACCGTGAGGTTTCCTCTTTTTAGTATCCATATCTAAGTTCATTTGTGAATAACGGTAGACCCACACGGTCCTACTAACCTTCTTCCTCGCCGCGACTTTGCACCCTCACGTTGTCAGAAAGGCGCAAGAGGAGCTGGACAGGGTCGTGGGGGGCGAACGTTTACCACAAATCTCGGATCAGGAAGACTTGCCCTACATCTCCGCGTAGATTAAGGAATTGCTCCGGTGGGGTTGCCCGACCCCAACCGGAATCCAGAAATGTGTAATGGAGGACAACGTATATAGGGGGTATTTCATACCCGCGGGTGCCACAATCGTCGAGAATGTCTGGTAAGTATCATGCCTTATATGGCGACCGTTGAAAAATGGTACAATCAGTCATTTGCTTACCATGTTAAATGTGCAGGGCAATATACTACGACGAAACTGTATACCCTGCGCCGCACAAGTACGATCCTGAGCGGTTCTTGAAGGACGGGAAGTTTGATCGCTCTGTGAAGGGTCCCGAGTATCGCGTTTTTGGAACGGGCAGACGGTACAACCCTGCAAAGGCTGTGGTTCTTGTTGTTCTCTGACGCCTGTTGACAGGATATGTCCCGGACGATCGTTTGCTCTTCGGACCCTGTTCCTCAGCATCGCTTGCACCCTCGCCGTGCTTGACATTGAGGCGCCAGCTGGTGAGAAGCTGGAACCCAAGTTCCGCGGATCTGCCGTCCGGTTCGTCATATTTTGGTTTTCCGGCTATAGTAAGCTGAGGAGGTTTACTGATCGTTCCGTCCCTCTTGTCCCCATAGACATCCCCTCTCTTTCAAATGCGTGATCAAACCTCGATCAGAGGCCAAATTGAAATTAGTGAGAGATGCGATGGCGAGTTTGAACTAAAAGGAAGCGGTGGATGTAGAGATTGTTCAATGTTGACTCTTGTACTTTCGAGCATTTGACTTATGGTTTTTGGTTTGTATCGCTACGGAAAACTCGCAGGCGGGCGGTGGTAATAACGCATGAGAGCCTCCGGACGCGCCAGGGAAAAATAGCTGGAGGATACGCTGCGGAAGGCCACCCACAAGCCAAAGGGTCCGCATCATGATGTCGCAAGAAGCAACGGGCGAATGAAGATGTTTGGACTCCGGGTAAAGTCGCTTTATGGAAGTTGCACGGGAGCCGACACTGCTCTGCAATAAACTACAGAGGGGATAGCGGTCTGGCGGATTGAATGAAGTAGCAAGGATTCTGATATCCGGTCAAAAAACGAAAAACGGAGGAAGATAGGAGCGCTCGGTGTAATCGACGTGGGGATCGGACTGCGACGCGTCGTACTCTCCTCCCGGGCAGCTGTGAGCCATGTGAGGTGAGCAACCATCCCCCGCGCACGCAGATTTATTTCCAAAGCACCCTGCTTCGGTCTCACCAGTTCGAGCCCAAGGCCGTCGGGTTAAAGCCCAGGGTCTCGGAAGCTTGCGTAGCACCGTTGACGTGGAGAGAATGTAAATTCGGGGTACGTGTTCCCCACAGGGCAATGTATTATCGACAGGACGAATTGTTCAGGCACCTCAAATCCAGCGGTAGACTTGCGTGACAGAACTACAGTGTCGAATAACCGAGGAACAAGCATTTTTCACGTTTTGCAATGTCACTTTCTCGTCGGGAATGTAGTTAGTCCGGTCGCAAGCAATGACCGAGGGCAGGCGAGCGTTGAGAATGCGAAGGTCTTGCCACATACGAGAAACATATCAGAACCCAGTTGATCGGCGTTCCAGGTGTTTAAATGGCCCTACCTATCGCGGTCTTAAAATAACTTGACCCACATATGTATATATCCTTTTCTATGGTTCTCAGAACTCCTCTGAATTTTTTCGACTAGCTGGGCTGAAAGACATACACCGGTAGATCTCAATACGACGGAGTCACAAGACAACGGACCAAAACGGGAACGTCTGGAACGTATCTTCATCACCAGGGACACCTCGGATCCAGAGGAGAGACTGTGGTGACCGGGATGAGCAGAAGTCGAAGTGCGCATCACTGTTCTCAACTGAGTGTATGGCCAGTGCTAGTGAGTGGTCGCCGCTCAACCCCCTCGCCGACGAGGTATTGAACTTTGGAGTCAAAATTTTCCCATTCACCAATGCTCTCCGAGCAGCCACTTTCCGTTCGCTTCGGTGCGACGCGTTAGAACGTCGGACACCCATCTGGGGTGGTGGGAGAGCTCGGGGATTACAGGGATCTCCGACTCCACATCCGACAACGTTATTCGGTCAGCCGAATGGGGCGAAATACACGCCGGAGGTCTTCATGCGTACTGTGCGGATCTCCATTATGGAGCCATTGGTTCACGAGCCCTGGGTAGGACAAAGCATCCGTAACATTTATCCAAACGGGGAGGACGATCATTGGGGAACTCGCGAATCTCGTTAGGATCCAGACCCAGGCGATATTGCCCTCAGAGAACGAGATCTGGACGAAGACGGGTAGTCACCGGTCATTTCCTGTCCGTGTCATCTCAAGGTCGCAGGTATCTGCACGGTGTAACAAGAGAGAGCGCGGACAGAAGAGAGCTGAGGGCACGCGGCGTGGTTGGCGAGTTGCGAATGTTGAACTCAACCAAACTAGATCGGACCGCAGTACTTGATCGATAGAGAGCCGATTCGAACGAAAACACGTAGATGGGTTCAGAAGCCCTCAAATATAATGGCCAGGAATTATACAGTCAACGCGCAACCGTCACGCGAAGCACCAGCCGGATCAGACGCGACGGACACACCCCACCTCTCCACGTCGGCCGGGCGACAAAAAGAAGAGGCGGAGTTCCTGCGTGGGAGTAGGTGATTCATGTTCTCGACGATAGCGAGCAGCCCGAATTGATTTGGACTGGCCATAAAGAATGGGATTGAGTGGGAGTGTGGGAACGTGAAGAACCAGACGATTGCTTTTGAAACGAGGACTCCGGAGAACGCATGAGCAGGTGATACCTCTAGAAACAGCAAAAAAGCCGAAGGGATTGCTGAATCTGTTCAGAACTTCGTGGCAGAGTCCCAAACAACCGCTAGCATATCTGGTGCAGAAAAATAGGTGATGTCCAGAGAGAGCTGCCGCAGACGAGAGCCGTCAAGTCAAAATGGCTACAGGCCGCGCGCTAGTTAGTGCCTCCTAGCGCTTGCTGAAGATTTCACCACGTGTCAAACCATCATCTCAACACCCACTGCCTCTGCGAAGCCCTGTAACGACATGGATTTCCGAAAGTCCCTCTCTAAAGCGCGGGAGAAAGTGAAGCACAGACTATCGAAGATCGGAAAAAAGCGAGAGGGAAATGTAGTCAACGTCGGCGGCGAGGGATTCGACCGTTTAGCCTTATCTTTGCAATCGGGAGCCGATATCGTGGCGAAGGACAAGGTCAGAGGAGAGGACAGCAAGGCTAGCGGGAGAGAGGACAATCCAGCTCCGCGACCAGACGATTCTGAGTCTATGTCGCCGTCGGTGGTGGGAAGGGGACATGACTTGGGGGGCAGCGACGACCACGTCAGCGGAGGGGAAACCGACCAGAAGGGTCTACATCTGGATCCACACGTAGGGACCGAGACCGGATCTGGCCAAGAAGGGAGGGACAAGGTCGATACTCTTCAGTCGGACATTCGAAACAGAACGCCCACACCTATCTTGCGAGGTGGGGAATCCGAGGGTATGTGAACCACACTATTTCACCCACTGCCTCTGACAAATCACGTAGGCAATCCGGCGATTCCTGATGATGTCTATCGCGATGCCACTGCGCCCAAGGATGGATCAAACTGGATATCTACCGCAGCTTCTGCAGCAAAATTGTTCCTCCGCACGGTGGAAAGAGCCTCG
>Ga0307513_10008392_pt1 | contig 13226 bp, 11 predicted proteins | sample 15_EM_MG_FD_202174 | JGI IMG/M metagenome (GOLD analysis project Ga0307513, IMG submission 202174) | Populus trichocarpa ectomycorrhiza microbial communities from riparian zone in the Pacific Northwest, United States - 15_EM | ecosystem: Host-associated > Plants > Roots > Unclassified | place...
CTTCGCGGCGTCGAGGGCGTTGGAGGCGGAGGTCACATCCGACTGGGCGGACGTCTGCGCGGACTCCGCACTCTGCGCATCCCTCGTCGCGGCACGGACCTTGGACTCGTCCGGCTTCGGGACGTCCTTGCCCGCGTCCTTGTCCTCCTTGTACTTGTCCGCTTCCTTGTTGGCCCGGGTCACCCACGAATCGGCCGACGACAGACGGGATTTGGCGGAGGAGAGATCCGACTGGGCCTCCCGCCCCTGGGCCAGCGCCTTGTCCGCCAGCGCCTGCGCACGCTCCAACTGCGGCCAGTACGCCGCCAGCGCATCCCCCGCCAGGTCGTACGACTTCTTCAGCTTCTTGAGATTCTTCGGAACGCCGGAGAACTCGTCCCGGAACACATCGGCGGTCTTCCCCACCATCGACAGGACGGCATCCTCATCCGCCATCCCCTTCACCAGACGCAGCGCGTCCTGCACATCGTCCGCGAAGTCGTGCAGGCTCTTGGCCAGCGACTTCACCCGGACCGGATCCCCCGGCGTCGGATCCTTCTCCAGATCGAGGACATGCCAGTCCGTCGGCCGATACCCCGCCACGCCGCAACCCCCGTCACAACTGCCCCGTACGAAACCGTACGCAGCAGCGAATTTACTAGGCGTCGGCGTCCCTCGCATGCAAGATCAGTTCGGATCCCGAGGTCGGGCCTGCGGTGTGGAAGTCGGTGTACCAGCCGCCCGTCGGGGCGAGGCAGGTGGCCAACTCGACTGCCGGCCGCGGGGCTTCGGACTCCGCGGCGGTGAAGTACAGCAGTGTCCGGTACCGCGGCTGGTCAACTCCGGTACTGGTCATCTCGACCCGTGTCAGTTCGGTGATCTGCAGCGGGACTCCGGTCAACCGGGCCCCGACCCGCAGACTCTCGGCGATCAGCACTCCTCCGGTACAGGAGAGGCCCATCCATGAGCACCCCGATCCACCGCACCTCGACACGGCAGTCTGCGGCCGTCCTGACGTCGGCCCAGCAGCGTCGGGAAGGGAGCCGGACCGGGAGTACGTCCGCACGCTCGACGGAGCACGCACTCCATCAGGACGCTCTCGGCCGCGCCATCACCTGTCGGCACGTGCCCCACCTCTCTGCGGCGTCAGTCAGTCAGTCAGTCAGTCAGTCCCAGGGCTCCCACACCGGCTTGCGTTTCCACCACTCCGCGTATGGAACGGTTTCCCCGTCCTCGTACGCCGCGTGCGGCCGCGTGCGATTCACCGATGCAAGAGGCGGCGTACGAGGTGGTCCGGCCGGGGGAGCCGTCCGGCCCGGCCGTCTCGTACGGCAGGATCTCCGTCATGCTCGAGTACGAAGATCCCGCGGCCTGGGGACCCGAACCGGTCCGGCCCAAGTGGCAGTTGAGGCTGCGCTTCATTGCGACCGTGGTGTGTTTTCCGGTGCTGTGTGCAGTGGGTCTCGCGATCCTGCTCGCCTTCATTGCCGTGGCTCTGTTGACGGAGGTGATCGCCATGTTCAGCGCACGCTACGAGCGCGGCTTCGATGAGGTGATGGATTCGGCGCTGACCCGGATCGCCGGCCTGGGCTCCTGGTTTGTCACCTGGCCGGAGTTGCGGCACGAGGGCGACACCGAGTACTACCGGGCACGCGTCGACAAGGTGGTCGCCCACTGGACGGCTCTGGCCTCGGCTCCGCCCGTGCCGAAGAAGGCGAAGCCCCCCGTCGAGTGTGAGATATCCGTTTCCGTCTACCGCGGTGTGGGCGGACGGTATGTCGCCGAGGCAGCCCTGGCCCAAGGCTGGGAACTGCGCCCGACGGACGTCCGCGAAGAGGTGCGTCTGTGGTGGACGGCCGCCTCCCATGTTGATCAAGTCCATCCCTCGTAGTGCCCGCATGCCGCATGCCGGGGCTTGCCACGCCGTCAGGTGCGATCGGAGCGCCGACGGGCGAGAGCCGCCGTGACCGGGCTGTAGTTGATCTGGCCGCACCACCGCAATCAGCAGGCCAGCACGGTTCGGCGGCCGGCATGGAGCACAGTGGCATGAGGAGATGGAGAGGGCATGACACGGGAGTTTAGGAGGCGTCGGTAGCCGGGTTGGCCGGGTCCTCGCCCTGGATGCATGCAGTACGCGCTGCAGCGCACTCGCGCCGCGTAGCGAAGCGACCTCTAACAGAGGAGAGCCGCGATCCTGCGCGCACCGTCCGACGAATTCGTCGTCAGCCGGGCCCACGACCCGTCCCGGAAGGAGATCTTGAAGTCGGACTCGGCCATGCTGAATCGCTTGGTCTCCACGCCGGCGATTTCCTTCCGGGGCAACGTCCAGAGGACGGCCTCGGATCCCGGAACCTTCTCGCCACCGCCCCATGCGAGAAACCGACTGCCCCGCGCCGTGTCCTCGTAGGACGTGATGCGCACGAGCCCGTCAGGCTCGGTCAGTTCGAGCTCGGTCACCATGCGCCAGGACCGCCGGGAGGGATCGAGCTGCCAGGGCAGCGTGCGAGCCATCTCGCCCACGCCCGCCCAGATGACGGGGAAGTCGTCGACTTCGTTCTCACGCTCCTCCAGCTTCCCCCGCTTGTCGGGCGACGCAGGACTGCCGAGGGCGCCGGCGATGATGTACAGCGGCAGCATCAGGAGCGTGGTGACGACCGTATGAACGTGTCGGCCGAGCTTGCCGAAGAACCCCCGTACGGCGAAGGGCTGTCCAGGAGGCCAGCCGGGCAGGTCGGGTTCTATGTCGTTGCGCTCGTGGTCGCGGAAGGAGCGCCGGTTCTCCACCGAAGCGGCGGAACCGCTCGCGAACTCGACCCGGTGGCGCTCCGGTCCCTTGTCCATGACCCCTCTTCCTTCCCTGGCACTTTGACGGCGTCAACTATGCCAAGCGAGGACACGGCACCCACACCCCGGACCTGGGCCGGCGCTGCGCGCGGATCGCTACGAGCCGGCATGCGCGACACGGCCGGGACAGGAGTCAGGATTCATCCGAAAAGGGGTTGGAATGCCCTCCCCAGTGGAACCGATATGCGCCGATCCCACCGTCGAAAGCAGCATGGAATCCACGATCCGGAAGATCAAATTCCATGCGCACCCAGCCGTCCATCGCCAGCGCTGCCACTTCGGGCCGGAAATGAGCGAGAGAGAAGGTGAGCGCGGCCACCTCGACGAGCAGGCCGCCGGGGTGCGCGGAGGACAGGTCGGAGGAATGCGCCGAGAGCCCGAAGGAGAGCCATGCGGCGTCACGCCAATTGATGCCGCGGGGAGGCGCCAGCCATACATTGCGGTAGATCTGCAGGCGGAACCCGTCATCCGCATCCGCATCAGGGGCGCGATGCCCCGCCGTCAGGTCCGCAGCCAGGCCACCGAGGGGACTCCGGAGACGATACTTGAATGTGCTGTTCATCCGCCTCTTCCAGAATCCAAAGATCCGCCTCGGCTACTTGCGCCTTTCAACGAGTTTCTCAATTGCTTTGTCACCATTGTCCGCCAGCAAAAACACATAGTCCATGCCATGATGGACCGCCCCGTCCGCGGCCATGGTCAGGTAGAAATTGCCGCGGTCGGCGTCACCTATGGGACAGAGACAGGTCCCGACTTCCTCACTCTGGAGGTCGATGATTTCAAAGTCCCATTTTGCAAGGAGCGGATCGATCCGGAACGGCGACCGGGCCATCGTCCTGCCCGGCCCTTTGAGGCGGAACTCGAGTCCCCCGAACTCGGCGAGGAACCGCCGCGCAGCGTCATGCATCTCAAAGCCGCCGTGCTCGCGCAGAGCGCTTTCCCATTCCCCGGTGGGCACCGAGCGGTCGGGGTACCACACGGCTGCCCTCAACACGCAGTAGGTCAACGAGGACCACCCTGGAGGAAGTTCGTCACTCATCTCTGGACCACCGCCGTAGTTCGAACTCGTCACACGCTGATGGGACAGAAGTCGGGAGAGAAGTCATCGCTGGACCAGCCCGGCTCCATCCGGCGCACCGGCCGCTACCAGGACGCGAACCGGCCACGGAAACACGGGAGCCGTCCACCCCTTCAATGCGTCAAGGCTCCGTCGGCTGACGCCCCTCGCTCAGGAGCGACGTCCGCGCAGGACCCGCCAAGCATCGCCGACCGCATCCGTGGTCCGCAGCCACCAGTACTCCAGCTTGTCCTGCACGGTTGTCCGCACCATCTGCCACTTGAACCACGGCGGCAGGTGCCGGAACGGCACGAAGGTCAAAGTGTCCCTGATGGCGTTCTCGGCGATGCTCTTGCGGCCGGGGCCTTCCGCCCGCAGCGCGGCGTACAGGTCTGGCGTCAACTCACCGTTGAGCCGCGCCGCAGTGCCGGCTGCGGTGAACGCGAACCCCTGCTGGTCGCGGTCCGGCAACTGCATCGCCCTGATGATGCGCGGCGAGGCCTCGGCCAGAGAGCAATTGAAGGCCAGCCCAATCGCGGCGGAGCCCAGTGGGCCCTCGCCGCGTTCGTACGCCGCGTCCCACTCGGCGGGGTCGTCGAAGCGAAGCAGGCTCTCGTCGCCGTCCCAGTCCCACCCGGACACCATGTTCCGCCTCTCCCGAGGTCAGCTGCGTCGGCGCAGGACCCGCCAGATGTCTTCAGCCGTTTCCCCGGACCGCGGCCACCAGCTCTCCAGCTGGTTTCGCACCCCTGTCACGACCTTCCACCACTTGAACCGCGGAGGCAGTTGCCGGAACGGCACGATGGCCAGGTGTCCCCTCGACGAAGGTCAATCCTGCAAATCGGCGGCAGCGAGGAGACGACGGAGGCGTTTGACCTCCGATACCAGTGCAGGCACCGCTTCCCTTGCCATCGCGATGAAAGCAGCATTCTCGTCCCACCGGCTGTCCGCGCAATCCACATAGCGCGGATGTTGCACCAGCGTCGCGGCGATCAGCTCCGCGTGATCGAACGCGGGCCACCTCTCCCCCCTGCCCGTGTCCTCCACGGTACTGACAGCGACGAGATTCATGGCATGGTCGTCATCAAGGTTCCTTACGAACCAAGGCCCCGGCGTCGCCACCGAACACAATTCATCGATCTCGTCGAGATCGACCTCCGGCGCCATGCCATCGCCAAGCATGCCTTCACCCTCGCTCACGACCGTTTACTCCTCGTCAACCGGGCGCGAATTCGTCGCGCCGTACTCAGTATCGCTCGGTCGTATAACCGAGTCGTTCAGCGTTCTGGTAGAACTTCTTGTCGTTCGTAATGAGCGACAGACCTTCCTGTGACGCGGAATCCAGCACCTTGGCGTCATCGGTGCGGATCATGGGATTGAAGGACTTCCCCTTCCACATGTCCTTCAGCCTCCCCTGAATGTCCGACACTCCTTGATCCGTGGCTTCGGGCCCCATCCGGCCGCCCCGCTCCGTCAGCCAGTTACCGATGGCTTCGGGCGTATGTCCACCCTCTATCAACTCTCGGTGGGCCTGGGGTGAAAGAACCGGTGCCCGGCCGGCCAGAGCGGCATCGACATCGGCGGTCCGGGATCCGTTGAGCGCGTCGATCATGGGATTGGTATCGATGGCCACATAGGGAGACAGGCCGAGGGGGTCGGTCCACCGGTGCGGGTTCGTGATGTACGCGACCGGGTTGGGGGCCGGTGCGATGCCGAGCGGGTCGGGGCTGAGGTACCGGGCGGTCTCAGGGTCGTAGTGGCGGAAGTAGTTGTAGTGCAGCCCGGTTTCGTCGTCGTAGTACTGACCCGGAAACCGCAGAGGCGTGTATGCGGTCGCGTCAGCGGTCCACGCCGTCTTTCCCCAGAGGGTGGACCGCGCCCGCCAAGCAGTGGCTCCTTCTTCGTCAATGAGCTCGCTGGGCGTGCCGACAAGATCGGTGATGATGGCGAAGAAGCGCGAATCAATCTCGTGCTGAGGCGTGTCGGCCGGGGAGATGCGCTCGGTCTGGGATATCGGATGAAGTCCTTCGTGATCCCAGGTGAGCGTCACAAGATGAGCGAGACCGTGGGAGCGCGTCGCCTGTTCACACAGGAAGGATCCGTCCCAGGTGAAGAGGGTCTCCTCTACGACAGTTGTGCCGTCTCCTGAAACGCGACGCTTCGCGGTGCGCCGTCCCAGAGGGTCGTACTCGTACCGCCAGCGAGTGCCATCGGGTGTCACAGTCTCAACGAGACGGTCTTCGGCGTCCCACTCGTACCGCCAGCAATCAGGCTTGCGGGACAATCGAGGTGCTTGGCGCAGCGTCACCCGCCCCAGACCGTCGTGTTCGAACCGTATGCCCCCTGCGCGCGTTACTCGTGTTCCGACATAGCTGCGCGCCCCCACGGCAGGCTGACCTGGATGCGACTCCGGCCAAGCCGCATCGGTCTGATTTCCTGCTACGTCATACGCGTAACGTTCGGTCCAGTTCCGGGAATTGACCGAAGTGACGCGCCCCGCAGCATCGAGCTCAAAGTCTCGGATGCCATTTTCGTGGTCCACAAGTCGGATCAGATCGCCGCCGGGACGGTAGGAGTAGGAACGGCGCTTGTTGTCCGATCGCTCCGCGGTTGCCAGACTCTGCTCCGTAAGGCGACCGACTTCGTCGAAGACATTCGTCAGGTGCAGGGCTCCCGCGACATCCCTGGAGACTTCCCTCCCGGCCCGATCACGATCAAATCGGATCACACGGCCCGACGCGGTCAGCTCTGTCCGGTTACCTGCGATGTCATAGGTCCAACTGGTTGTCGCCTGCGAAGGAGTCGTGCGCCGACGGCGTTGCCCGAGCGCGTTGTATTCGTTGACGACTGAACGCCCGTTGACATTCTCCTCAAGGATTCTCCCCATACTGTCCCGGAGGAATGTGAGTTCAACTCCGCTGTTGGCAGCGTGAACCAGTTGACCACCATTGTCATACGTAAACTCGGTGATCTGGCCGTGCGCGTTCTTGCGGATGACGCGGCCCAGCACATCGAGGTTGTAGTGAACCGTCTGCCCGAGAGCATTGGTGCGTGAGATGAGCCGGCCCGCCGCATCCCGCGCGTACGTCACCGCGCGATCGTCGAAGTCGGTCTCCGCGGCCAGACGTCCAGCCGAGTCGTAGGTGTACCGCCACTCCAGACCCTGCGGGTTGGTCACACGGACGAGCCGCAGAGAAGTGTCGTACTCGAAGCCGTAGCGAACACCGTCGGGATGGACACGCGCGGCAAGGAGATCGAAGTGGGTGTATTCGAACTCGGTCGCCGCACCGGTCTCGTCGGTGTGCCTGACACAGTTGCCTTCACCGTCGTAGTCCCACGTCTCGGTGGCGCCGTCCGGTGTCGCGCGGCCACGAAGCAACCCTTCATTCGTCCACGCGAAGCGGGTGGAGTGGCCGAGCGGATCCACATACGTGACCAGGGCGCCCGCTGCGTTGCGCTCCCAGTGTGTCGTGGCACCCAGCGGATCGGTTGCGCGTACCGGCAGCCCCGCCGAGTTGCAGCCCACCGTCGTGGTGTGCCCCAAGGGGTCGGTGATCGCCGAGACTTGTCCTGCGGGTGAGTACTCATAGCGGTGCGTGGCTCCGGCCGCATCTGTGACAGCGGTGCAATTTCCTCTCTCGTCGTACTGCCGACACCAGCCTGTGCCATCGGGCAGCTGCCCTTCGGTGGGTTGGCCGAACGCGTCGTAGGAGTACCGGAAAACGGAGCCGTCGGGCAGTACGACTTCGACGGGCTGTCCCAGCTCGTTGTTGATGAATCGGGCAGTGAGCCCGAGTTCATCGATGTGGGACAGCAAGTGGTGATGCTCGTCGTACGCGGTCCGGATCATCCCGCCGAGGGGGTCGATCTCGGCCACTACCTGGCATTCCGCATTGACCACGAATCGTGAGACGGCGCCTTCGGCGGTGGTGAGCGTGGTGATGCGGCAGCCGGGCCAGGCGGGGTCGGTTCCGTCGTAGTCGAGAGTGACGGTCAGACAGCCGCCCTCTCCCCCCTCGGCGACGCAACGGTCCCACTCGTCATAGGAGTAGGTGTAACTGCGGTCGTTGCTGTCGGTCCACGAGGTGATGCGCAAGCGCTCGTCGCACGTGAAGTTCAGCGTGTGACCGGTTGCGTTGGTGACCGCGGTCAAGGCCCCATCGGTGTAGCCGTACGTCCTGATGGTGACGTCCGAGCCGTCTTCGGCTGCGTCGGCCAGCGCCAGGGAAGTCACCCGGCCTTCGTCGGTGGTGAGTTTGAGGTGATAGCCGCCGGAGTGGCGGACGGCGAGAGGGGCGCCGTGTTCGTCGTAGTCGAAGGCGATCGCGTTGCCGTTGCGGTCGGCGATACGGGTGAGCAGAGCGATGCCGTCATGGGGATGAGCGAAATGGCGGGCGTGGCCCGTGAGCGGATCGTCGAGGCGATACGCGCCGTCGTCTCCCCGGGTGAGAGGCCGGCGGGGTCCGGCCTCGGGCAGGACCGGGGCGTTCGGGCCGGCGGGGTGGGGATAGGCGAGCAGCAGGCCGTCCTCGGTGACGAACACGATTCCGTCGTCGTCGACTTCGAGGCGCTGGTCGATGGTGGAAGCCCAGTTGGGGCCGAACCACCAGCCGGTGCGGTAGGTAGAGGCGACCCGGCGGGTGAAGGCCAGCGGCAGGACACCGGGCAGGGTGAGGTCGGTCTGCGGGAGGAACATCGCGCCGGTGGCCATGTCCACCGGGTCACTGCCCTTGGAACGGACCACGCTCTTGAGACGGTTGTAGGCGCCCTTCGCGCCGTCCGCGAGGGCCCCACGGGCCGACTTACCGAGGCCACGCAGCCCGGTGGCCATACCTTTGAGGCCAACCTTCATCCCTTTGAGGCCCTTGAGTCCCTTGGCGAGTCCGCCGAGCGTCGTCAGGCCCTTCATGCCGGGTATGCAGTCCAGCGCGGCAAAAGCCACGTCCCATAGGGACGCTTGGCCCTTCATATATTTGTTGAGGGTGTCGGCGAGTACGACGAGCGCGGCGATGAGGACGATCGCGCCGAGAATCGGCCCGCCGATGATCATCGCGATGATGCCCAAGACGGCGACGACGACCTTGCAGACGGCGACGATGGTGTCCCAGTTGTCGGAGAACCAGTCGCCGACCTCCTCGTACCACTTGCGGTTCTGAATGCCCGCGTCGGACGCCTCGTCCAGCTTCCGTTTCGCCTCACCGGCCGCGTCCTCGCGCATCTTGCGGGCATCGGCCGCCATCTTCTTCGCAGCGTCGAGGGAGTTCTGCGCGGTGGTGACATCCGACTGGGCGGACGTCTGCGCGGACTCGGCGCTCTGCGCATCGCGGGTGGCGGCACGGACCTTGGACTCGTCCGGCTTCGGGACATCCTTGCCCGCCGACCCCGGGTCGTCCTTGTACTTGTCCGCCTCCTTGTTGGCGCGCGTGACCCACGAATCGGCCGACGAGAGACGGGACTTGGCAGAGGAGAGGTCAGCTTGCGCCTCCCGCCCCTGGGCCAGCGCCTTGTCCGCCAACGCCTGCGCCCGCTCCAACTGCGGCCAGTACGTCGCCAGCGCATCCCCGGCCAAGTCGTACGACTTCTTCAGCTTCTTCAAGTTCTTCGGAACCCCGGAGAACTCGTCCCGGAACACATCGGCGGTCTTGCCCACCATCGACAGGACGGCGTCCTCGTCCGCCATCCCCTTCACCAGACGCAACGCGTCCTGCACGTCATCCGCGAAGTCGTGCAAGCTCTTCGCCAACGACTTCACCCGGACCGGATCACCCGGCGTCGGATCCTTCTCCAGATCCAGCACATGCCAGTCCGTCGGCCGATACCCCGCCACGCCGCAACCCCCGTCACAACCGCCCCGTACGAAACCGTACGCATCAGCGAATTTACTAGGCGTCGGCATCCCTCGTATGCAAGAACAGTTCGGATCCCGAGATCAGGCCTGACAGTCGAAGCATCTCTGCCTCCTTGTCGTGGCCGCAGTGAACGCGAACTCCCCGCCGGCCGGCGTACTCGGCCCGAGCAACCCACCGCACGCGCCCCACAGTCTCCGCGAGGGGTTTCCCCGCCGCTCCCCTTCTGTTTGCCAGGTGTGGCTACCCTCGCCTCGCCCGGTCCGGTAGAGGAGAGGCCCGTCCATGAGCACCCCGATCCACCGCACCTCGACACGGCAGTCTGCAGCCGTCCTGACGTCGGCCCAGCAGCGTCGGGAAGGGAGCCGGACCGGGAGTTCGTCCGCACGCTCGACGGAGCACGCCCTCCTCGCGATGCAGTCCCGGGCCGGCAACCGGGCCACGACCGCGGCGGTGCAGCGCGCCCGGGACACCGCCCGAGACCCCGCCCGGGACACCGCCCGGGACACCGAGAGAGACAGAGCAGCGGAGAACGGCGGCGCGTCCGCCGGAGCGAAGAAGAACTATCGCGACCGGATCGCCGCGCTCCTCGACAGGTTCAAGAAGAATCTCGAACCCATCGACACCTTCATCAAGGGCTTCCAGACCCCCACCAACGCGGCCTTCACCCAGCAGGCCGCCGTCTCGGCCAATGAGGGCCTCAAGCACTCCACCGCCGCCTCGGGGACCTCCGCAGCGTCGGGGAACCTCCTCACGGAGGCCGCCGGCACCGTGGTCAGTGGCATGGACGCGTACAAGAACATGAAGGACGCCAAGAAGCACGAGGCCGGGGCCAACCACCACACGGCGAAGAAGAAGGCCAAGACCAAGGGGGCCGACGCGGTTGTCGGCGCCGCCAATTCGGGAAGCTACAGCGCCGCCATCGCCAAGGAGGTGACCAAGGTCCAGAAGGCGGCGGACGCCGCGGTGGCGTCCGAGGCGAGTGGTATCGCCGGCGCTTCCATCGGCGCGATCAAGGGCATGCGGTCCGCCTTCCGCGTCGGGGGAGCGGCCCGCAAGTACAAGCAGGTCAAGAACCTGGGAGATCCCCATCTCGTCCACGCGGGGTCACTGGCCCGGCTGAACGAGTCGCGGGAGCAGGCAGGTTGGGCCGCTGCGGAGGCTTACGTCGCGCTGGACGCCTACTGGGGCCACGACGGCCCGGAACGGCTGGAGCTCGTTTCCGAGGCCATCGACGCCGCCTGGGAGTCGATGGGTGAAGCCCGTGACGCCGCCGAGAGCCTCCAGCGCGCCGAAAAGGACGTGGAGAAGCTGAGCACGGTGCAGGGGTACGCGAAGAAGAAGCAGCTCACCAAGATGGGCAAGGAGACGGTCAGCGGTGGGGGCGAGTCCACCAAGGCCGCCGCCGGCATCGTGACGGCGGTCGCGGCGGGAACAGTCGGGCTGGCGAGCAACCCGGTCGGCTGGGGCCTCGCCGGGGCCGGGGCCGGCCTCGTCCTCGGCGTCACCATGTACAAGGCGCTCCGCGCCGCCACGAAGCGCTACGAAGAGGTCCACCACCCCGAGCGCTGGGCGCCGAAGGGCGAGACCCCCGCGGAGGCCGCGTCCCGCAAGGAGTCACTGAAGCATGCCCTGAAGTTCTGGAAGAAGGTGTCGAAGGGCGAACGCCAGGCCATGGCGCGCGAGATCTACGCCCTGGCGGCGGGGCCCGACATCTCCGGGAGCGGCAGCACGACGGCCGAGATGCGGGAGTCCGCCAGATCCCTGCTCATCGCTCTCAAATCCGGCCCCGCCAAGCACAAGCTGGAGCCGGAAGCGTGGGTCGAGACCCTCAACGACCCGGCGAAGACCGGCGATTGGATCCAGGAGATAGCGGAACAGCTGGCCTCGGGGTGACCAACCCCGTTCTACTGGGCCGTCGACAGGGGCGCCACGAACGACGACCAGGCGGCGGGGCCATGCCATGGGGCCATGGCCCCGCCTGCCCGCAGCAACTCGTCCGCCCTGTCCAAGAAACTCCGCCCGGGGGGGGCGGCCTCCCGAAAGAACGGCCTCGTCATCGTCGAGGCACTGGCCGACCGCTGGGGCGTGATCCCCGGCCCGCCCCCACGCAAAACGGTCTGGGCCGAGATCAGCCCCGCCTCCACCGCCCCCCGGAACTTCCCGTCCCGGTAAATGGCAGACCGGTACCGCACGACATCAAAGCTCTTCAAAGAACTTCGGGAGAGAACCCACCAAACCCAACCCGACCCTCCGTGTCAGGACCGCGTCGGCACCTCGTCAGCACCGCGAGGCCGAGTCGCCCGCAAGGGTGACAATCGCCAACTCAGCTGGATTTCCGTCCGGTTGGCGGGCATATGCTCGCCCCGCGACAACCGAGAACAACCAGCAAGCCAAGCCGCAAGACAACTTCAGAACATGCGACGGCCCTCGCCGGGAGTGCAATCCCGATCGAGGGCCTGACCACCGAGGAAGAAGAAGGCCTTCCCGATGGATAAGCAGAACCCTAGCGCGCCCCCGTGCGCCCAACCCCGGATTCCGCGGGGCATCACCCATATCAACGTCCGCCACACCACCCGCTTCACGGTGATCGGCAACCATCTCGCCCAGCACCCGCAGTTGTCGGGGCTCGCGATCGGGCTCGCCGTCCACATCCAGTCGCTGCCCACCGGTACCCGGGCCGACATCAAGACGCTCGCGGCCCGCTTCCCCGAGGGCGAGACGAGAATCGCGGCGGCCCTACGGGAGTTGGAGGCGCACGGCTCCCTCTCCACGCCCGACGGCCCCCGCTACGCGACCCGCAAGGACTTCGTCTACGGCGAGGACGTCACCATCGGCGACTGGACGATCTCGACGGAGAACCTGCCACGCTATGCGGACAAGGACAGGCCCAAATCCGATCCCAAGGGGAACGGCTGACAAGCCCCAGGTCAACGCCCCTCCGCCAGCCCCTCCTCCACAGCCCCGTAAGCCGGCTTCCGCCCGAAGTCCTCCCCCAGCAACCGCGCCGCCCCCGGCCCCGCAAAGACCCCCGGCACCCACGAGTACTTGTCCGTGAACCCCCACACGGTGAACGACCTGCAACTCCGCGCCCCCAGGCACGCATCCAGCAGCCCCCGGAAGTACGCCGCCTGCGTGGCCAGCTTCTCCTCATTCGCCGGCAGGATCATCCGGACGTCCACCTCGGTGAAAGCGGTCTGCATACCCAGCCGTTCGAACCGCGCGAGGTTCCCCGCCACATCCCCCGGGAAGCCGTACTGGATCGCCAGGTGCCCCTGGATCCCGAAGCCCTGCACGGGAACGCCCTCCGCCCGCAGCCGCTTCGCCAACTCGTAGTAGGCGGTCGACTTCGCGTTGACGCCCTCCACGTTGTAGTCGTTCAGGAAGAGCTTGGCCTTCGGGTCGGCCGCGTGGGCCCAGCGGAAGGCGTCGGCGATGTACGACGGTCCGAGCTTCTGCAGCCAGATCGAGTTCCGCAGCGAACCGTCCTCCTCGAAGAC
>Ga0307513_10008393_pt1 | contig 13225 bp, 14 predicted proteins | sample 15_EM_MG_FD_202174 | JGI IMG/M metagenome (GOLD analysis project Ga0307513, IMG submission 202174) | Populus trichocarpa ectomycorrhiza microbial communities from riparian zone in the Pacific Northwest, United States - 15_EM | ecosystem: Host-associated > Plants > Roots > Unclassified | place...
GATGACGACATCCTGCGAGCCGGCACCGATCTCCTCGCCGTCGAGGATGCCCCGGCCGATGGCGATGAGCGCCGCATGGCATTCCAGCGCCTCGAAACGGTTCGCCGGCACCAGCAGCGCCTTGCTCGGCACGTCGAAGCGGTGGTTCGAGCGGCCGATGCGCTGCAACAGCCGGCTGACGCCCTTGGGCGCCCCCACCTGGAGCACGAGGTCCACATCCCCCCAGTCGATGCCCAGTTCCAACGCCGAGGTGGCGACGACGGCACGCAGGCGGCCCGCCGCCATCATGGCTTCGGTCTTGCGGCGCTGCTCGCGGTTGAGACTGCCGTGATAGACCGTGATCGGCAGCGAATCGTCGTTGATGGCCCACAGGTCCTGCATCAGCATTTCCGCCTGGGCGCGCGTGTTGACGAAGACGATGCAGGTTCGGGCCGCCTTGATCTGCTCGTAGATCTCGGCCAGAGCGTAGCGCGGCAGATAGCCGCCATAGGGCATGGGCTTTGCCGCCGGCATGATGCGCACATCCGGCTTGATCCGCGCGCCGGCATTCAGGAGCCGCGCCGGGCTACCCGGTCCGCACAGCCATTCCGCCAGCCTGTCGGGCCGCGCCGCCGTGGCGGAGAGGCCGAAGCGCAGTTGAGCAGGCGCGAAGCTGGCAAGCCGCGCCAGCGCCAAAGCGGTGAAGTCGCCGCGCTTGGTCGGCGCGAAGCTATGAACCTCATCGACGATAACGGCGCGAAGGCCGCCGAAAAGCCTGCGCGCGTCGGGGAAGGACAGCATCAGCATCAGCGATTCCGGCGTGGTCAGCAGGATATGCGGCGGGCGCTCGCGCTGACGGCGGCGCTTGGAGGCCGGCGTGTCGCCCGTGCGGCTCTCGACGCGCACATTCAGCCCCATTTCGGCGATCGGCCGGCCCAGATTGCGCTCGATGTCATTGGCCAGCGCCTTCAACGGCGAAATATAGAGCGTGTGCAGGCCCTCATGGCCGGTCTCGTGGATGTCGATCAGCGAGGGCAGGAAGCCGGACAGCGTCTTGCCGCCGCCGGTCGGCGCGATCAGCAGCGTCGACCGCTCCTGCGCGAAGGCGTCCACCATGGCGCGCTGATAGGGATGCGCGGCCCATCCGCGCGCCGCGAACCACGCCTCGATATAGCTGGGAAGGGCGGCGGCCTTGCTCCGCGAGCCTGTCAGCGCCGTGTCCATGGGAACCGAACGCCGCCGCTTGCCGCCGCAAGATCTTGGTTTGCATCATCCATTGCAGGGAATTTAAGCGCCCGCTTGGCAAAGAGCCAGGAGGAGCTATGCGGCGGCGCATAAACGAAGGGAATGCGTCCATGCACGCGTGTTCCAGGAGGCGACGGCCTCCGCGCGCGCTGCTGAAAATCACGGGGGTGATCGGCATCGGGGCAATGCCGCCATCGCGGAAAGCATTGATCACGGACATCGATCCCACCCGGCGCGATGGCCGCCTTGCGCACAACGCGGACAGATATTGCTCAAAAAAGTCGAATAGCGCACAAGTTATTATTATTTTATACCACGTTGAATCTACTTAAAAATGCTTCTATCGAGCTGATTTTTATCGCTGAATGGCTGCATTTGTTTCCGAAATACGCGACTGAAAGATCATCAAATTCTCTAAATGAAACATTTATGCAATGGCATTTTTGTTTCATTTGAGGTAACTTAGCCTCTGCACTATAGACCGCTGAAAATGGCGGCGAGGACACCAAATAGGGAGGTTGTCCATGCGGGTTGCTTTGACCGCGACTATTGTTGCGGGTGCGCTCTGCTGCGGCGGGTATCCAGGTTTGGCCTATGATGTGGCGCCGGTCAGCGGTGGCGGCACGATCAAGGGCAAGGTTACTTTCAACGGCGCGGTCCCCACCCGCACCGTCATTCCGACCAAGGACGAGAATGTTTGCGGCGGCCCGCGCAAGGAGCCGCTCGTGCATCTGAGCGCCGACAAGGGCGTGCAGGACGCGGTTGTTTTCCTTCAGGGGATCGCCAAGGGCAAGTCTTGGCCAGCCACCGGCAAGACGCCGACAATCGACAATAAGGGCTGCATCTTCCTGCCGCGTCTGCAAGTCATGCAGGCTGGCAAGATGTCGGTGCTCAATTCCGACCCGGTGCTGCACAACACCCACGGCTTCTACGACAAGCGCACGGCCTTCAACCTGGCGCTGCCTAACCTGGGGCAGAGCATCGAGGTCGAGCTGCAGCGTCCGGGCACCGTGCGGATCGAATGCGACAGCCATGGCTGGATGCTCGGCTGGGTGTATGTGGTGGACAATCCCTATTACGCCCTGACCGACGAGGCCGGCGGGTTCGAGATCAAGGACGTCCCACCGGGAAAATACGCGCTCGTGGCCAACCAGGAGCACACCGGCCCCCTGACCGTGGATGTCGAGGTCAAGGCCGGCGAGACGGTCAATCTGCCCATCGAGCTGAAGAAGTAGCGCGAAAGCCGTTCCATCGCGATCTAGGAAGCCCATTTCCGGGAGGAATTCGCCATGAGCGATGATCATGACGACCATCACCATCACGACCATGAAGACAGCGACAAGCTCCTGAAAAGCGATGACTTCGCCTATGCCCGCCGCGAGATGGAGAAGACGCTCATCGTGCCGGGGCGCAAGCCGCCTGGCAATCTCGCGATCAGCCGGCGCGTCTTCATCAACAAGGCGCTGCTGGGCGGCACCGCCGCAACGGCCGCGCTGGCCGGCTGGCTGCCGCGCATCAACACCTTCGACTTCGCCTATGCCCAGGCCGGCAAGCCGACCGAGACGTTCCGCTTCGCCTGGATCTCGGACACCCATCTCCTTCCCAAGGAAGTCAACACCCGCTTCGTGGAGAAGGCGGTGCGGGCGGTGAAGGAAATCCAGGCGATGGACCCGCCGGCCGATTTCCTGGTCTTCGGCGGCGATCTCGCCCAGCTCGGCGACCCGGTGGAGCTGGAGCTTGGCGCCGAAATCCTGAAGGAAATCAAGGCGAAGAAGTATTTCATCCCCGGCGAGCATGACTGGTATCTCGACATGGGGAAGACCTGGAACAAGAATTACGGCGAGTCCCCCTGGACCTTCGACCATAAGGGCGTGCGCTTCATCGGCCTCGATACCGTCAGCCGGGCGATGGATTTCTGGACCGCGCGCAAGATGAGCCCGAAGGAGCGCATGGGCGCCATGGCGACGCTCGATGGCGGGCTCGGCGGCGCCTGGGCGGGCGTCGGGCTGGAGCAGCTCGATTTCATGAGCCGCACGCTGTCGAGCTGGCCCAAGGACGCGCCCATCGTCATCCTCAGCCACAATCCGCTCTACGAATATTACCCGCCCTGGAACTTCTGGGTGCGTGACTGGCAGATGGTGCATGAGGTGCTCAAGCCCTACTCCAACGTCACCAACCTGCACGGCCATTGCCACCAGGTGCTGTATCACGAGATCGGCGGCATGCGCCTTGTCGGCATGCTGGCAACCTCCTGGCCATGGCCCTACGCGCCGGAAAACGTGCCGCAGCTCACCCGGCCGATGACGCGCGTCGATCCGGGCGACCCGTTCGACGGCGTCGGCTGGGGCAAGCTGACTTTCGATCCGGCAAGGCTCAGGGTCGGCGAGGAATACATGATGTGGCGCCGCGATGTCTTCGCGGAAGGCGCCCCCAACAGCGGCACGGGCGACAACCAGACGCAGATCATCTGGCCCCGGCCCGAGGGCCGCTGACCCACTACGCAATCGCGGAGCAAAGCCTGGCGTTCGACTGGGCTTTGCCATCGTTGGGTTCTGGCGCGCGGCCGGCAGCGCTGCTCGCCCGCAAAAGGAAAGAGCCATGCAAACCAAGCCCTTAAGCCGCATCCTGCTCGGCCTGGCGGCAACTGCCGCTATCACGGCCGCGCTGATCGCGTTCCCGCGCCCGGAGCAGGTCGCCGAGGCCCATAAGGCCAAGCACACCGACAAGCAGCTCAAGCTGTTCGACGACCAGTTCATGGAGCAGGTCAAGGTCGGCGACAGCCTGTTCCACGGCGATAAGCCACTGGAAACGGAGCTGGGCGTGAACCTGTCCAACACGGGCATGGCCTGCGCCATGTGCCATCCTTACGCCTCCGACGTCCATCCGCATGAATTCCCGAAATGGCAGGAGCAGATGAGCCAGTTCGCGACGCTGCGCGACATGATCAACTGGTGCATCGAGAAGCCCAACCAGGGCGAGAAGATCGACGTCTCCAGCCCGGCGATGAAGGCGCTGGAGGCCTACGTATACTGGTCCAATCGTGGCTCGCCGTTGAAGCCGGGAACGCACTGACGGACAAATCGGCCGGGGAAAGCAACGACGGACAGGCCGGCGGGGAAAGTGGCAACGGACAGGTCGGCGGGAGGGCGATGACGGCGATGGCGGCACGTTGCGGAGCAAAAGTCACCCGGCGATCCGTGCTGGCGGGCGCGGCGGCAGGGGCCGCGCTTCTCATGCCGAGCCGGCGCGGATCGGTGGCGGGCGAGACCTCCACGCAGGCTGCCATCGCCGCGTTCCTGGGCGGATGTTCGCCGGAACGTTCTGGGCGTATCGCCCTGGACGTTCCCAGTACGTTCGAGTTCGGCAACACCGTTCCGCTTGGCCTGGCCATCGACAGCCCGATGACCGCCGACGCCCACGTCCGCCGCGTGGCCATCTTCGCCGACGGCAATCCGCTGCCCGAGGTGGCGACGCTGCACTTCATGCCCGGCGCGCCGGCTCGCCTCGCCACCCGCTTCCGGCTGGGCAAGGGCGACCATTTGATCCGCGTGTTCGCCGAGCTGAGTGATGGCTCCATCCTCACAGCCTCGCGCGAGGTGATGGCCGCAAGCGAGGGATGCGGCGGCACCAGCAACATCGCGCCGGGCGCGCCCGAGCCGGAGCCAGAGCCGCGCGTCAACTTGGCCCAGCGGGCGGCGAAAGGCGAGATCGTCGAGGTGGCCAGCATGATCGCCCATCGCATGGAGACCGGGTTCCGCACCGACGCCGCCGGGGGACCGCTGCCGCGCCGGATCATCAACCGCATGGAGTGCCGCTATGGCGGGGGCCTGGTGTTCGCGGCCGACCTGTCGCCGGCCATCGCCGCCAACGCCTATCTGAAGTTTCCCATACGGGCCGCCGAAACCGGCGAGGTGGCGTTCATCTGGTTCGAGGATGGCGGCGCCGCCTACCGGGCGACGCGCCCCATTGCGGTGGAGTGAGAGGCAGCGATGCGCCATGCGGCCGCCATCAGACTAAGCATCATTGCGAAAAGTGCTCTTCCAGTTTTCGCAAAAAATGATGCGCAAACAAGGAATCTAAGCGGGTCTTGCGTTGGCTTGCCAACGCAAACCTGCTTACGACGCCGGAGCGACCTACTCCCGGCGCTGGTCACCGCCCTTGCCACAGCGCTGCTGGGCACGGCGCAACTAGGCGGCACATCGCCCCTCGCCGCGGAGGTGGAGATCGGCGCGCCCTTCGCCCTCGTCGACCAGAACGGGAAGCCGCGCACCGACGCCGATTTTCGCGGCTCCTACATGCTTGTTTATTTCGGCTACACCTTTTGCCCGGATATCTGCCCGACGGCGCTGGTGACGATGACCGATGCGCTCGCCAGCCTGGAAAGGCGCGCCCCCGCGAAGGCCGCCCGCGTCGTGCCGGTGTTCATCACCGTCGATCCGCAGCGCGATACGCCGCCGGTGCTGAGGGACTATGCCGCTTCGTTCAGCCCGCGTCTGGTGGCATTGACGGGCCGCCCGCAGGACATCCGCGAGGTCGCCTATGGCTATGGCAGCGACTTCGCCAGGGCGCCCGGCGGCGGCGAGACCTATTTCATGGACCACACCGGCTTCACCTATCTGATGGGGCCGGACGGCCGCTACATCGCCCATTTCGAGAAGGACACCGCCGCCGGTGAACTCGCCGACGCGCTCATCGCGCATGTCGTGGCTGCAGAGGCGCAGCGCTAGAGCAGGATGATTTTAGATTGGCTCGGCTATCCCGCTCTAGACTCTTGTTTTAACGCTCGATTTTTCCGAAAAGTGGTGTCCACTTTTCGGATCTCGCTCTAGCACATCGATCCGAACGCAGGCCTTCGCCGGAGTTCGGAAAAATCGATGTGCAAACAAAGACTCATCGATCCAAACAGAGGTTATCGCCGAAGCTTGGAAAAATCGATGCGCAAACAAAGAACGAGGGCGCCGATGCATGAGCCGGGTGAAGGCGCCGGTGCGCGAGACAGGTAAAGGGAGGGGATTGGCATGGCAGAGGTCTTGAGGGCGGAGCCTCCATTACCGGCACGGCTGGACGAATTGGTCAACTTCCCGCTGGTGCGGCTGTGGCTCTATTGGGGCATGTTCTGGCTGCTGCTGACGCCGACCTTCGGCGTGATGGTCTCGGCCATCTTCAGCTTCCCCGACTATCTCGGCACCTCGGAATATCTCACCTTCGGCAGGCTCCGGCCGATGCATGTGAACGGGGTGATCTTCGGCGCCTTCTCAACCATCTTCTTCGGTCTCTCCTATTACCTCGTACCCCGCCTTACCGGCGTGCGCATGGTCAATGAGCCGCTCGCCTGGTGGCTCGCCTGGGTTTGGAACATCACGATCGCCGTCGGTCTCACCTTGCTGCCACTCGGATGGAATCAGGGCTTCGAGGCGGGCGAGTTGCCGCTTGGAATCGATATCGGCATCTTCATCGTTATCGCCGTGATGACGTGGCAGTTCATCGCCACCATCATGCGCCGCACCGAGCCGCAGCTCTATGTGGCGCTGTGGTATCTGATCGGCGCGTTCGTGTGGACCACGCTGAACCTGATCCTGGGATCGTTCATCATCCCCTACACCATCCCCGGCATTAACAACGCCGCCTTCCACGGCCTGTTCATCCATTACATCGTTGGGCTTTGGATCACCCCGGCGGGCTATGTGATCATCTATTACTTCCTGCCTGTCAGCGCGCGCAATCCGCTCTACAGCCACAAGCTGTCGCTGGTCGGCTTCTGGTCGCTGGCGCTGTTCTATCCGTTCGTCGGCATCCACCATTACCTCTACAGCCCCATCGCCGACTGGGCCGAGACGCTGTCGATCATCTCGTCCATGTTGCTGATCATTCCGGTCTGGACGGTGCTGGTGAACTTCTTCGGCACGATGAACGGCAAATGGGCGGGCTTTGGCAAAAACCTGCCGGCCAAGTTCCTGATCATGGGTTCGCTGATGTATCTGATCGGCTGCTTCCAGGGCTCGACCGAGGCGCTGCGCATTATCCAACAGCCCACGCATTTCACCGACTTCGTCATCTCCCACTCGCATCTGACCGTATTCGGCACGTTCATCGTCTGGGCGGTCGGTGGGCTTGTCTACACCTGGCCGCGTCTGTTCGGCCGCGAGTTGTACTCCTTCTACATGGGCAACTGGTCGTTCTGGCTGATCACCGTCGGTATCTCGGTGATGGGGCTGGTGCTGACGGCGGGCGGCCTCCAGCAAGGCTATATGTGGATGGACGGCGCCGAATGGATCAACGCGCTGGTGCCGGTCTCGCCCTATTGGTTCATCCGCACGCTGGCCGGACTGTCGATGGATATCGGCATGTCGCTACTGGTCATTAACCTGATGCTGACGGCACTGAGCGGCCGGGTCCCGGTTCGCGCCAGCGTACAGCCGATCCCCGGCGGCGCCATTCCGGCGGGAGGAATGCAATGAGCATGAACGTCAAAACGGTCGCGCTGGGCGCGGGGGTGTTCTGCATCTCGCTGGCGGTGCTTGTGCAGGGCCTCCTGCCGTTCATGCACCCGCAATCGCGCACCACGCAGGTGACGCGCGTTGTGCGCACCGATATCGGCGAGCTGAAATGGATGGCCGCCGAGGCGACCGACTACACCGCGCTGGAGAAACACGGCCGCGCGATCTACATCCGCGAGGGCTGCTGGTATTGCCATTCGCAATTCGTGCGGCCGGTGACGGGCGAGACGCGGCGCTGGGGGCCTGTCTCGCAGGCGGGCGAATATGCCTTCGACGTGCCGCATCTGTTCTCCACGCGGCGCATCGGTCCGGATCTGACCCGCGTCGGCCTGAAATATAGCGACGAATGGCATCTGGCGCATTTCTGGAACCCGCGCATGCTGGAGCCGGACAGTATCATGCCGCGCTATGTCGGCCTGTTCGATGCCCCGGACGAGCGCGTGCCCATCGCCACCGACGAGGCCGGCGACAAGACGCTGCCGGAGAATGACATCACCCGGCGGTTCTTCGACTTCGCCAAGAAGACCAGCCCCGCCGATCACCTGCGCATCACGCCGAACGCGGAAGGGCTGGTCTTCGTGCCGCAGCGGGGCAAATATCCGGTCATCTTCACGCCGAACAAGGAGTTCACCGGCGACAGCGTGCAGCTTGTGGTGACCACCCCGGAACTCAGCGCGCTGATCGCCTATGTGCAGAAGCTGGGCATGAACCGGGGCAACTGGCGCGACCTGTTCGAGCCGCAGCGCATCGCAGCCTCGGTGGCGGGCATGCCGAACCGCTCGGAGGAATGGATCGCGGAAGGCCGGCTGCTCTACCAGAAGCGCTGCTCCGGCTGCCATGGCCTCAAGGGCGACGGCAACGGCCCGGCCGCGACCTTCATGTACAAATTCCGCCCGCGCAACTTCAACCAGGCGGTGTTCAAGTTCCGCGAGGTGAAGGGCACGCTGGCCAGCGACGGCGACCTGATGCGCACCATCACGCGCGGCGTGCGCGGCACGGCGATGCCCTCCTGGCACATGCTGCCCGAGAAGGACCGGCTGGCTATCATTCAGTACATCAAGTTCGAGCTGGCCGTGGACCGCTCCAGCAGCCCGCCTTACGTGTTCTACACCGCGGAGCCGCCGGGCGCGCCGATCTTCCTGGGCAACCCGCCCAAGCCCTCCAGCGACCAGGTGGCGCGCGGCAAAGACGTGTGGCAGCAAGCCAAATGCTGGGAATGCCATGGCCAGACCGGCAAGGGCGACGGCGAGAAGGCTGGCACGCTGAAGGAAGACCTCGGCTATTCGATCCGGCCCGCCGACCTCACCACCGGGCAGTTCAAGTCCGGCACGGGCGTGGAGGACATCTTCCGCACGATGACCACCGGCCTTTCCGGAACGCCGATGCCCTCCTATGAGCAATCGCTGCCGGAAGCGGACCGCTGGGCGCTGGCCTATTACGTGCTGTCGCTGTCGGCCTTCAAGGATCCGCTGACCGGCGCGCCGCTGCCGATCTCGGAGACGGATCGGCACGCGCTCAACGATCCCGCGCTCCAGGCGCCGACCTCGGCCAAGGCTTATGCGCTGAAGCAGCCGGGCAGCACCGAGCCGGAGGGCGGCAGTGCCTGGGCGGCGCGGCGCGGCATCGAGATGATGCCGTCGGCCAATCCGAGCGCCGCCACGACCATGCCGACACCGCAGAACTGAGAGGAGGCAAAGCCTTGCTGGAACTCACAATTGCGCAATTTGTGGTCGCCACGCTGATGAGCCTGAGTGCGCTGTTCTTCTTCATCTGGGCCGTGTTGTCCGGAATGTTCAAGGACGTCGAGGCCATCGCGCTGCGCGCCTACCGTTCGGAGGTGACCGATGACGATGCACGGTGACGATTATCAAGAGCACCGGCCGCAGGACGAGTTGGAGGAATATGGCGGCCACATCCAGGCGCGCCACGGCACCATCCCGCTCTGGCTGATCGCGGTGTATTTCACGCTGTTCGCGTGGTCGCTCTACTACGCCTACACCGCGTGGGGCGGCCTTGGACCGGGGCTCAACTATGCCCTGCCATAGGGCATGAGAGCTGCTCTGCCTACCCCAAGGCGCCTGACACAAGGAGGAAACGCCCATGTCCGACCCCCAAGATCGCATCGGCTCCACGCTTCCCGCAAGGCTGCTGATGGCCTTTGCCATCCTCAATCTCCTGGTGCTGATCACCGAGCTGACGCTCAATGTCGGCAAGGCATTGCTATGAGGAAACGCACCCCATGAGCATCATCGAAACGATCGGCGGCGGGCTGTTCGTCGCCTTCATGATCGCCTTCTTCATCTGGGTGGCCTGGCTGGCGCTCAGTCGCTAACGCACACGGCGCGCCATGAGCCAATACGGCCTCATCTTCCTGGCGGGGCTGGCCGCGAGCTGGCATTGCGTCGCCATGTGCGGCGGCTTTGCCTGCGCATTGTCCGGCGGGCGCGGCGGCTGGCATGCGACGCGGCGGCAGCTCCTCTACAATGCGGGCCGGGTGACCACCTATTGCTTCCTCGGCGCGCTGGCGGGCGCGCTTACCGCCGGCATCTGCACGGCGCGGCCGGGCGCACCGCCGCTGGAGAGCGTGCAGCGGGTTCTGGCGGTTGCCTCGGGGCTGCTGATCCTGACCATCGGCGCGCAGTTTCTCGGCCTGCTGCAAGGCGTCCGCCGCGCACCGATGGTGGGCTTTGGCGGCGAGGTGCTGGCCGGCGCACTGCGCGATCTCCAGCGCGCGCCGGGCCTGGCCGCGCCGCTCGCATTCGGCGTGGCCAACGGCTTCCTGCCCTGCCCGCTGGTCTACGGCATGCTGGCCCAGGCGGCGACAAGCGGCGATGCCGTGGCGGGAATGGCCACCATGGCGGCGTTCGGCGCGGGCACGTTTCCTGCCATGGCTGTCATGGGCGGGTTCGGCGGCTGGCTGCGCATCCGCCTCGCGCAGAGGCCGGGCTGGCGGCGCGGGGCCGGCGTCGCGGCGGGCGTGTTCTTCGTGGCTCTGGGCCTCGTCACGCTCGCGCGCGGCCTCCTCAGCCTGCCAAGCCACGGCCATCTCACATGAGCTCCGCGCTATGCACCCATTGCGCTCTCCCGCTCGGCCGCAGCCGCCATGACGCGCAGGTGGCGGGCGCGGAGCGGGGTTTCTGCTGCTATGGCTGCTGCCTCGCCTTCCAGGTCGCGCATGGCGAGAGCGAGGAAGCCGATGCCGCCTGGCTGCTGATCCGGCTGGGCACCGGCGCGTTCCTGTCGATGAACATCATGCTGTTCTCGCTGCTGCTCTATTCGGGCGGCTTCGACATGGCCGAGGGCAATCCCCGCCCCATCGTGCATGCGGCCCTGTTCCTGCTCGCCGCGCCCACCGTCCTGCTGCTCGGCTGGCCGTTCCTGCGCGAGGCCTGGCAGGACGGCGCGCGCGGGCGCCTTGGCTCGGCGGCGCTCATCGTGCTGGGCGTGGCGGCGGCTTTCCTGGCTTCGGTGCTCGCCATGCTGACCGGCGGCGAGCGCGTCTATTTCGACACCGCGACCATGGTGCTCGTGCTGTTCACCCTGGGGCGCTATCTGGAAGCCGCCGGCCGCGCGCGCGCCATGCGCTCCATCGCGCCGATGCTGGCGCCTGAGCGCGAGCGGGTGACCGTGCTGGCGGCGGATGGCGGGCAGACGCACCGGCCCGTCGCTGAGATCCGCGCCGGCATGCGGGTGCTGGTGCGGCCCGGCGAACGGATCGGCGTCGATGGCGTGGTTGTCGAGGGCACGTCCCATGTCGGCGAAGCGATCCTCACCGGCGAGAGCGCCCCCGTGCCCAAGCACCCCGGCATGAGCGTGCTCGCCGGCAGCCTCAATCATGAGGGGCCGCTGGTCATCCAGACCCAAGGCGAGGGCACCGCCTCGCGCTGGATGAGCATCACCGCTGCGGTTCGCGATGCCCTGGGACGGCGCGGGCACACCCAGCAGCTTGCCGAGCGCGTCGCCGGCGCATTCGTGCCGGCGGTGCTCGCTTTGGCCGTCGCGACGGTGGTTTACTGGGCAAGCCGCGCGAGCCCCGACGAGGCGATGCTCCACGGCCTTGCCGTGCTGGTCGTCGCATGCCCATGCGCATTGGGACTGGCCGCGCCGCTGGCCACCGCGCTCGGCATCGGACAACTCGCGCGGCGCGGCATTCTCGTGCGCGGCGGCGACGTGCTGGAGAATCTTGGCGCGGTAGGCGCCGTCGCCTTCGACAAGACCGGCACGCTGACGCTCGGCGAGCCGCGTATCGTCGGCATCGCTTGCACCGCCGCCATGTCGTCTGGAGGAGTTCAGTCGCCCGGCCTAATCCTGGCGCTCGCCGCCGCTCTCGAAGCGCGATCCGAACATCCGCTGGCGCGCGGCATCGTGATGGAAGCCGAACGGTTGGGGCTGCCGCTGTTCCCCGCGCTCGGCCTTCGCGTTGTGCCCGGCCATGGCGTCATCGGCGAGGTACGCGGCGTGCCGACAGCGGCGGGCTCGGCGGCCTGGCTCGTGGCGAGCGGCTTTGCCATGCCGGAGAACGTCGGCATGGGCATGAGCCGCGAAAGGGTGGACGATGCGCGGACACAGCCCCTCGACGGCTCATTGGCCGGCAACCCGCCGCGGCCCGCCTTGACGATGAGCTTTGCGCAATTGGAGGCGGAAAGCGGCAGCCTGGTTTATGTCGGCCGGGGTTCGCGCATTGTCGGCGTGCTGGCGCTGGACGATCCGCTGCGGCCGGAGGCCATGGCGGCGGTGGCGGGCGTGCGGGCGCTGGGCCTGGAGGTGCTGCTGCTCTCCGGCGACCGCGCCGTGGCGGCGCATCGTGTCGCCGCGAGCGTCGGCATCGAGTGGGTGGAAAGCGGCATGTCGCCCGAGGCCAAGCAATCGCTTGTCGCGCGGGAAGGGCGCCGATGGGCCATGGTCGGCGACGGCCTCAACGACGCGCCGACGCTGGCCGCCGCGAGCGTCGGCATCGCCACCCTCTCGGCGACGGATCTGGCGCGGGAATCCGCCGCGCTGGTCCTCCCCGATGGCGGGCTGGCCTTGCTGCCATGGACGATCCAGCTCGCCCGCGCGGTCCGCCGGACGATGATCGGCAATCTGCTCTGGGCGTTCGGCTATAACGCCGTGGCCCTGGCGCTGGCGGCTTCAGGCCATCTGCTCCCCGTGTTCGCAGCGGCGTTGATGGCGGGGTCGAGCGTCGTGGTCGTGCTGAACTCGCTTCGGCTGGAGCGGGATCAGGAAAAGTGGATACCGGTTTTCCCGCAAAATCGCGCGACCAACAAAGAATCTGGAGCGGCCTCTGAGCTGCGGTGCTTTGACCTGAGGTGATCCCGCTCCAGAGCGCGATCAGGAAAAGTGGGTACCGGTTTTCCTGCAAAATCGCGCGACCAGCAGGGAATCTGGAGCGGCCTCTGAACTGCGGTGCGTTGACCTGAGGTGATCCCGCTCCAGAGCGCGATCAGGAAAAGTGGGTACCGGTTTTCCTGTAAAATCGCGCGGGCCAACAGAGAATCCAGAGC
>Ga0307513_10008394_pt1 | contig 13222 bp, 14 predicted proteins | sample 15_EM_MG_FD_202174 | JGI IMG/M metagenome (GOLD analysis project Ga0307513, IMG submission 202174) | Populus trichocarpa ectomycorrhiza microbial communities from riparian zone in the Pacific Northwest, United States - 15_EM | ecosystem: Host-associated > Plants > Roots > Unclassified | place...
CCGGCGAGAAAGACAAGCACGAAAGTGATAGATAGCGTAGTACGGCGAAGTGGAACCGGGAAAGCCATGGAGGGTGCGCTGGCGCTGGTAGGGAGGGAGAACAGGGCAGCCAGTGGCAGACGAAAGGCCCAGAACCTCTGTCATCACTCGGAAGCTAAGTGATTCTCAATGGGGTCGTGATTGTGGACAGCTGGCTGACGGAACTTCGACATTGGGTTCTTGACAGCTCAATGGAGGAAATCGATGGTAACTCCACACTGCGACCTAGTGAATAGCATCTCAAATTTGATATAAATCGTAGAGGTATCAGGTTCCACTAAGTACTCCATGGAGGCAGGAGGTCAAGCTGGTGTGATCGCACCTTTCGCCCCATAAAGAACCTATCAGCTCGGCATCGACCTTTCGAACGATATCTACTTTGTCATGGAATTTGTGTCATTTGGTATCCGATGAAATTTCGGGCATCAAATAAGGGTGGGCTTTGAAGAACAGAAGAACAGTTTTGTTAAGGCTTCGTTGGTCTTTATCGCATTCGGCTACTATCAGGGTCAGCATAGCCGCTTCATATCGCTTGCGGAAACGACTGGAAACCATCAATTCGTGGATTCAACAAAACCACAAGAAGCAGTCAGGAAAATCTAGCGCGGTGACCACGATCTGCCAAATTGCAGTGACGCATAAAAGGTGCCCAACGCAGCTAATAGGCCCGAGTCCTCCGCAGGCCTCGGCACGCAACGTTCACTTCAAATACGGCGAGCAACACAATGGAACGTTGAATTAAGTCTATTTCGATAGATAGAGGCCTTAGTGAACCTTGCGACCGGGCCAGAGACTAGTCAGCATCGAACACTGGACACTGGGAGGAACAAAATAAAATACCAAACATTCTCCACGATATGTGAGAAACATTATGTTAATAATAACTCAATCCAGACTTCTGAGATACAGTTTCGAGCAAAGGTGGTTCCGGTCGTATTTACTCATTACCTCAATGATCCCACTTAATTGACTCTAGCAAATCCTACGATACCCCGACCGATCTCAGCCCCTAATTTGCGAAGATGTAAAAATAATCCCTCATAGTGGAGTAAAGATTGCAGAACTGATCCTGAATCCGTAAGAGAGCAAGCTCAAAACCATGCAGACAACTCCCCCAACTACCAATTTTCTTCAAGAATAGTGTGATACCACATATGAATAAGACGTTGAGGAATGCTTGTAGGGCACCACTAGAAGTGAGTAGATGAGACATCGTTCCTTTCCGAAGTCACGCTAGGCTACTTACATGAAGACAATCAAAGAAACTGCCTGTCCAACCTACGTGTGCGTCAGGGCGGGTTGCTCCCATTTCCCACACGTCCCAGTATTCTATCTGGACACTTCCTCGCCTTTGATGAGAAAAGTCTGCCTGGGCAATGGCATTAAAATCGGGGAAGAGGTGCCAACCCCACGTCTGCTTGCGTTCCCCAGTGGGATCCAGGGAAATGTTGTGTGTGGGCGGTAGAGGATCGCGATAGTTCTCGCAGTGTTCATGACCCGGTATGATGGATCGCATGATAATGTTCAGCGGTACGCCGGTATCTCCAAGACTAAGTGTACTTTCGAGGATGAGTTTACTCTAAATAGACAGGTGGGATTCTTCGTAGTGAAAAAGGGGACTTCGTACCATGATATTGTAACAGAGGATCATTTCTTGCTCTGTAATCGGTTTCAGACGCCCCAACTCCCAATGAGGTCCGGTAGACATGCTGGTCAGGAATCAGGGGTGTGAAGCTGCTCGCGGATGACGAGCTCACATGACGAGACCGGGTTTTTCCCACTCCCAGCCTGGTTCATTTTGGTACATTCGTAGCGCTCCTCTCCAATCCGACAAGATTTTTGGAACTTTCTTCAATTGTTCCTGGCTTGTATTTGCCCCACTCGCCGCGACGATCTCTTCGAGCTCCGAGAAGAGGACTAACATATCACAACGGAAGAAGCGAACGATGGGCTGCTCCCATCTTTTTTCCGGTATATGCGCGAGTTCATCGCGCAAGCGCAGCCGTCGGTAGGTTTCCTGGCTCGGATTGAGCGTGAGGTTCCGGTGGTGGAGTTGGCGGTCACTCGTGAAGTTGACAGGGCCGAAGCCATAGGTTTCCCGAAGAGCAATGCGCTTGCTCGGTTCGGGCATATTGAGCATGCGGAGTAGTGCGGTATAAATTTGATCATTGATGGAGTCTGACAGAAGTCAGTTTGACGATGACTATTGTAGCGATGCTCAAACCTCCAACCACGAATACACCGACCCTACTCTGCAGGGCACGGGCAATGAAGCCATCCATATCCCATTCGCGCAATCGAATTCCACCCTCCATCACCCATTCCCAACTGTCGACGGCCTCCGCTCTCGATCCATCGTCAATGAAGCCACCAGGAATTGGCTGGCCGTTCTTCAGTTCCGAGGTTCTATCATAGCACGACCCAGCCTTCCAGAGGTGGCTGTCATTCTTATGGTCCGTGTTCCTTGTCCAGAAACCCCTAGTGGGATCGGAACCACGAGGAAATGAGGCCGGTAATTCCGAGTGGATCGAATCGAGGACGGAATGTACGTATTGCAAGGCGTGGTTCTGGTGAGCCAGCCAGATTCCGGCAAGAAAGATAAGCACGAAAGTGATAGATAGCGTAGTACTGCGAGGTGGGACCGGGAAAGCCATGGAGGGTGCGCTGGATCTAGGAGGGAAGGAAAACAGGGCAGCCAGTGGCATACGAAAGGCCCAGAACCTCTGTCATCACTCGGGAGATAAGTGCTTCTCAATGGGATCGTGGGACGGGGACAGTTAGCACAGGCGGCTGACGGAACCCCGACATTGGGTTCTTGACAGCTCAATGAAGGACATCGATGGTAACTCCACACTGCGACCTAGTGAATAGCATCTCAAATTTGATATAAAGCGTGGGGATATCAGGTTCCACTAAGCACTCGATGGAGGCAAGAGGTCGATCAAGCTGGTATGAAGCCTTTCGCCCCAATCACACCCGTAAAGAGCCTGTCAGCTCGACATCGACCTTTCGAACGATATCTACTTTGTCTGGCATAGAATTTGTCTCATTTAGTATCCGATTAAATTTCGAGCATCAAATAAGGTGGGCTTTGAAGAACAGAAGGGCAGTTTTGTTAAGACCTCTCTTGTCTTAATCGCATTCGACTACTGTCAGGGTCAGCATAGGCGATTCATATCGCTTGCGGAAACGACCGGAAACCATCATTCGTAAATTCAACAAAAATCACAAAAAGCAGTCAGGAAAATCTAGCGCAGTGATCACGATCGACCAAATTGCAGTGACGCATAAAAGGTGTCCAACGCAGCTAATAGGCCCGAGCCGTCCAGGCTCGGCACGTAACGTTCACTCTAAATACGTCAAGGAACACGATGCAGCGTTGTATTCAGTCTATTTCGATAGATTGAGACCTTAGTGAACCTTGCGTCCGGGCCAGAGACTAGTCAGCCTGGACTGGTGCGAACACTGGACACTGGGAGGAACCGAAAATGTAGCAAATATTCTCCACAATATGTGAGAAACATTATTTTAATAATGACCCAGTCCAGATTTCTGAGATACAGTCTCGAGCGAACGTGGTTCCGGTCGTATTTACTCATTACCTCAATGATCCTACTTAACTGACTCTAGCAAATCCTCTGAACGATATCCAGACCAATCTCAGCCCCTAATGTGCGAAGATGTAAAATAATCCCCCATAGGGTGCCCTCTACCTCTTCGAGGTCACCGAGGTCACTAGCATTCGACGGTGTACAGACTTGCGCATGAGTAACTCCTCGTCTAATACCTTCGTCCAGCAAGCCGTCTTGTTGTTCTAGTGTTAGCCCGTGAGACCATGTTGGTTGTGTTGATATCTCTTTCGGCCCAGCTGTCCTCGTTTCAAATTTTGGGAACGCTCCATCCGTTACCATTTTCAGAAGAACTACCACTCGCGACCACAAGGCCCAGGAGGCTGAGCTTCCATACAACAGTGATACCGAATAGACGATGGTGGCACCCCACTGACGTTGGTCTCTCCCCAGATGATGAAATGACTGCCGCGAATACTGCAAAATTATCTGAGGGCGCTCAGCTTTACAAGGGGTACACTCAAATCCCCATCGTCAGAGAGGCTGAGGGCACCTCATTTCTAACGATCTCCTTTTCCAACGGATTTGACCCCGACAATTTCTTCAGCCTCGACGTCCCTAAATTTAAGTATATACTCTCCGGTCCTCGGGTCTACTATGGGGGGTAGTTGACCTACTACTACTACCCTCACATCACCTCTGATACTGGCACCAGGTTAAGGTCTACTTCTGCCGAGCCTCGTGCACTAACGACGGCTTCAAGCGTAATTACATTTCTGGTATTCACTACTCTGTGATCAATACGGCAGTAATGGCTGTACTAGTGGGTACTTTTGGGTGTGGGCTCAGATCAATTTACTTGCACACATCGTCACACATCGTTAAATGGCCAAAGTCGTGCACTGTCTGTACTCGCGAGGCTCTCAACGACCACCAGAGTACGCAGATTTTTCAATGTATATCGACGAGGCGCATCGTATTTCGCAAGGCGGTGTCCCTTGGACTCGTTCCAAAAGGTGTAAAGTGCAATAATACTCCATCTACACGTAGAACCTGTATCATACTCGCATGTCGTGCTGTTTATTCCGCTCCATGTACTCCACAAACTATTCAGCACACGCGCGACCTTGTGGTTATTGTCTCCCATTCTATCCTTGTTCGCCGACGCCGACCTGCACCTTGCATGCCGCCCAAAAAACCCACAGCACAAAAGGCAGAGAAAAAAGGTGGTGACCCAGGGAAGAAAGCTGGAGGAAGTAAGAAGGCCAAAAGCAATCAGGCTGGCGGGAGCAACGATGCAGAAGCCAGTGGAAGCAGCAAGGTGAGTTGCCTTTCCTTCCCGGTTCTACAAATCCTACCGCGCTTCAAGTGGACTAAACTGCTTTGATAGCAAGCGAAGTTGAAGGCAGCAACCGCTATCAACGTAAGGCATATAATGTGTGAGAAACATTCACGAGCGATGGAGGCTTTACAAAAGCTCCAGGTTTGTGATGCTAGAAACTACATCGAATGATATTACTCTGATCTCTCATCATCCAGGAGGGTGAGCGATTCGATCGCGTGGCCCAGGATTACTCCGAGGACAAAGCCAAGGGTATGCGCGTTCCTTTCGCAGTTATCAAATAAGACGCTTAACTGATACTCATTCTTGTAGCTGGTGGTAGTCTCGGATGGCAAGTGCGTGGACAGATGGTAGGGGTGTTTCAGGTGAAGTTCCTTCACAAGTCCCCGGGAACACCAGTTTGACATTACGATCCGCCAGGATGCCGCTTTTGCCTTAGAGCCATCGACCGTCGAAAAACCGAAACTTTCACCGCTTGTCAAAACCCGGTTTGGTTACCATATCATCATGGTTGAAGGGAGGAGATAACACTAGGACCATCTAGAGTCGGGACGTAACTGTAGGCGCATGTAAATCACAGTCGCGCCTTGCGCTACGACAGGTGTGTACATCTCAACACAAGTTGCAAGGATACACAAAGAGAGTCATCCATGAAAATAAATAGCAGCACGATGTGGAGCAGTCTTTCGGGCTTCCAGTCGAAATTTTGAGCTAGTGAGAAATCGAGGGGCTACGTGCAGGAGTTCCATTATGACTGTTCGCGACTGGAACCGATCCGTTAACCTGTCGTTTAAGCGCGAGTGAGTCAGGTTTTATTAGTGGATGCCAGACGCCAACGCACCCAAAGCGGCGGCTGATCAGTGGGCTGCGTTTGCAACTTCCTCTCCTCCAGGATGCTCAGAAGTTCAGGTTTCCCACGGACATAGTTTCGAACCTGATTCGCTGATTTCTGTGATAGGACGTTTGCAATTGCGTCCCAGTTTTCGCCGTGTTGCATGAGGAGATTCTTTATACGTTCACGATCGGCGACATGCCAATAGCTAGATATCTGTCTCTTGACCACTGGGGTGGGAGTATCTGTGACTCCACTGCCGAAAGCGGATACCGAGGGTGAATCGACTGAGAGTTCACCATCATCTGGCTCGCGGCCTTTACGCTTCCTCGACTTCGTAAGTAATGGGAACAGTGGCTTTCTTCCTAGGGGTCTCTCGTCTCCCGGGGTGCTAAACGTGAGGCTTGCGAGCTGTGTCGCCGTGAGCTCTGTCGGCGTCGCAAGTATGGTGTCCTGAAGATTATCTCCCTCTAGTTCGGCAGTGGATTCCCTTTGTTGTCTTTGAGCAATCTGGCCGCCACGGCTGCGTCCTCTCCATCCGCCACGGCCCCTTCCCCTCCCTCGGCCTCTTCGTGGCGCTGATTCTGCTTCGTACGCGGAGTCGTCCGTTTCATCTACCTCCATATCAGTTGCAGCAGCACGCCCCTTTTCCTTCACTTTCTCTATATCCGCCATAATACCTCCTGGACCTGCATGGGCGGTGGTTGAGCTTCGAGTGGTGCGCTTCACGGTCTTGCGGTTTCTTGGTTCAAGCAGAGCCCGGAATTTATCATCTGCTTTTTCCATGTAATAGTATCGGACGCAATCTTGAGGCGTCTTCTTCTTTAGAGCCGGGTGACTGGCGACGAGACCGAACCTCTTCCCGTTAATTTCCATTTCTGCATGGAACGCATCAACCTCCTCTTGTGTCCAATGGTCCACATGCTCGTAATCGTAAAACTCTTCCGGGTTGAGGATGTCGCCGTTCGTATCATGGAACTTGGGGAAACGACTTGACCGTGAGGCGACTGAGATCATGTCCGGCACCGTTGCAGCGTTGATACGGCCGAGTAGCACGGCATCGTATCGTGCCAGGTCCTGTAATCGTTCTACTGCTTGTTCCGCCTCGTAATCTGTTCGCACGAACTCAAGGCGATTACGACGATTCCCTCTTCCTAGGAACGGCTCTGCTTCCTCAATCTCTACGGGTAGGTTGCCATCGTCGAGATCCCGACAATGACGGTTCCAGCGGCGGGCTAATCGGCGATACTGTTCCTTGAGGCTCTGGATTTTTTGTTGTTGACTCTCTTCTTCGGCTGTAAACACCATGGAAAGGGCGTGAAACATGGTTTCTCTACTCTGCGGAGTTACTGGCCTGCCCTCGAATCCAATATTCTGCCTAGAAAAGGTTTGGCGATGACCAACCGGAGCATGCGTGGCTGCGATGGTATGATTCTCGGCATAGATCCATTGGACCATGGCTCTGCGTAGGGCAGGTAGCTCCTGGTCTTGAATGCGTTCTTCCGCGGCGCGGCGCAGCGTACGAGTCGCACCTTGCCACGCACGAGGCTCGTCGTTGAAAGTATGCCTGTACTCTACAGGCGGGCTCTCAGACTTGATTTCTTCTCCAATTGGTGACGGAGATTTGGCGACACCATGATTGATGGGGGTCTCTTGTGGTTCCGGTAGAATAAGGGAAGTATCCTGTGGGCGATGAATGTCGGCCATCATATAGACAACTAAATTGAACTTACAGTATCCCCAGTCCGGTCCAATTGAGCCCATGTAGGAGAACCAGTGGAGTGTCGTGGAGGATCGGGCTTCCCCCAGTAGTCGTTCATTCCAGACTGCTGTTGTGGGCGTCTGGGTATTTCAGTAGGCCTACGCATAGAGGTATTCAGCACCATTGTATCTGTCGTATAGTGCTTGTGAGGTAAGCTCCTGCTATCGGTCACCTCCGGTGAATGTTCTTGGGCAAAGGCCTCGTGACTGATACTTGTGTCACTGAGAACCCTGTATCGTGTTTCGCCCATGGGACGGTCTTGAGGTACTTCAGCTGGCGGAACCGATCCCGCCAAAGGACGAGGAATTTCGGAAGGTTGAAGACGAGGGCCAGGTGACCTCTTGCCCCAGGGACTATATGGAGCCGACACCGGAGGTGTTAGTCTGACTTGCTTCTCCGGCCGTCCTATCAGTTGTACTATTTGTTCAGGACCAACTGAGGAAGGACTTGAGCTTGACGAAAGTTGAAAGGATCGCCGGCGTCCATAAGGGTCTGAAACGCGATGGATGTCAGGTCGCGTGTGCTCTACAAAGCTCGGAGTAAGAGATGCTGGTTTGACGGTCTCTTTAGACCAAGACAGAGCAGATTGAGGGCGTGGAGGAAGGCCTGCAGCAACTGGTGGTGTAGGCAAGATATTTGAGGCCCTACTTGGTGCTCTATCACGTCCTTGTTTAGGGGGCCCCGCAGAAAAGGGGGTAACTGGTGAGAAGGATGCACGCGGAGGCGGAGGCGGAGGGGGGGCAGCACGTGTATAGGGCGAGTCCTGATAGATTTGTGAGCGGCTGGGGCTATGCGAGGAGGTTGGGCGCTCTCGGGCAAGATCAGTCGGCAGAGGCATCACAAATGGAATAGGGTCATCACGGCGTGCCGAAGGTGGTCGAGGTAAAGGCTCGCGGAAACGTTCTATCGCAGGCTGTGTATAGCGTCGAGACTCAGGACGCGGAGCCGCACTACGCGCGCCTGAGTGTCCCTCGTAAAAGTCTCGAGACGAGGGGGATGATGGAACTTCGTAGACCAAAGTACGATGGAAATTGCGAGAAACAGTTTCATGCAATGGGCTACGCTGCCGGGGAGGAGCCTGGTCATCCCACGGAGTCTGTGTGCGCACATCCGTCGGAGTGCGAGAATGAATCCGTCGGTTGTCAAGTGAGGCACTATTTGCTCGTGAATGATCCCATCTTAGATTGGTTGATGTATTGCCATATGACCATCGAGTGCTTGGTGGTGGGTGGAAATGCGGGCGGGATGGCGATGGTGGACGATCCCAATCCGCGTGGGTGGGCTGTCTCGGTCTTTCTGACCAGGATACCGAGCGTGACCTCGGTGGCGAGGGCGGTATCCAGATTGGTGGTCGATCGGGTTCTCGTGAAACGTAGGCAGACTGCGAGACATGTGGTCTACGGTGCATACTGATCAGGTACAAAGGGCCATTAGGGAAATGGCTCAGCCACAAACCTTGGTGGAGGGATATCGGGCAGACGCTCTCCTCCGCGATGCCCGAGGCCAGGATCCGGTCTTCGGGAATATATGCGATCAACATTGAGAGCGGATTCTTGCCTCAGGGGGTCTCTATATGGGAGCGGTGGTTGAGGGCGTAAATGTTCGTCACGTGCTGCATCCCAATATGGACGACTCCCCTGAGTCGGAGGATGGTCTCGAGGTTCAGGCCGGGGAAAGGATTCGGTCCTTGAGGGGGAGTGCTCGAATCGACGAACATGCGAGAGGTGGTGCGACTCCTCTCGAGGGCGCTGCGAATGGGTGGCAGAGGAACCTCTCTATGAAGGTGAGGGGTACCATCATTTGTATTTATATCATTCACTACATCAAATTTAAATTCGTTTGCACTCACAAAGTAAGGTTCTGAAAGCCTTGCAGGCTGTTGATATTGAGGTACCATGCGTTCAGAGTACGGAGGACTACGAGTTGACACATAGTCGGAACTAGGACGATATACGTAGCTTTCGTGGGGGTGTGCGTGCCTCCGGTCACGATCTTGTTGCATTTTGCTGCTGGAGACTGGGATTGATTATCAAGGGCGACGCACAGTCCGTACGCTGAAAGAAGTTGGCTATAACGACTATATACGATGTCTTTCAGAGGCTGAAATGGTTTTGAAAGGCCCCTGCGTGGACGGCAAGGATTACGGGAATTGGGGCGAGGGCAAGATGCACTTTAGCCAGCTGCCACAGCGACCTAAACGCCGAGGATCTTGTTGTTCCCTTATGGATTTCACCAGTGGTTCCTAACCTACTCGCAGATCATCGGAAATCAGATGAGGACAGGTTCTGATGTGACATGAGTGGAACACGCTGGATCTGGGAGATTGCGTGGCTCGCGCGAACAGGCCCTCGTCAATTCACTCGGAAATCTCAATCCATGTTATCTCCTGGTTTATTTACTTCCCATCATCGTTTGTGGTCCGCAACTTCAAGCATTAATGGCCTGATCTCTCCCCATTATTCCCGGCACACTTAGAAAATCTCTATGGCAGCCCCCACAAAAAGCTCTGACAATCGCCCTATATCCATGGGTTCTCAGTATGCCGCCATCTAACCTCTTTAAGCAGTGAAGCCCGACGGAATACATTCCAAGGGCAATCCCCATCAAATGACCGTGGTGACTCTCATTCGTGACCTCAACTTCAAAACTTAGTGAAGGAATATCTGCCGGTAATCTGGACCTGCGTTTTGCCCCCCGCCCCTCCCCCCAAAAAAACCCGACCTATTTCTCCCTAATCTCTAATTTCCGGTTCGTTACGTCGCCGTCTCGCTCTATGTTCATCACACGGGTCCCACTTACCCTCTGGGCCTGCCCCTTCCTTCGCTTGCGTATTCGGTTGGGTCCATCACGGTGCAATGGCCACAGCAGTCAAAGCTCACATTCTTTGGTTGGAGTCAATAATTCTTGGGCTTTTCATAGATATTGCACCAGCTCTTCGATGATTTACTATCCTGGAAAGGACCAATGCATTTATCATAATTACAAGCACGAGACTGATGTAGTTATCTCACCTCCCTGGAGGTGTGAAAGGTAGGAGGATTAGCATGCATTATACGTAAACACTGTTTAGATGATAAGGATCAGTCTTTTCATAGCGACGTTTCTCCGCGCGTCATTTCACTGCCACTCCATACTGCGTCTCTACGATTGGTCCTTGTTGTGAAAGGAAGTCATGTTTCGCAAATAGAAAGCGGCTGTCGGCGTCGAGAAAGACAGTTTGTTGTGTGAAAAAGATTGAGCCAATGCATATTAATCATGTGAATAACGTCACCACAGAAATCGGTGCTGGCAGTGCGCGGGACATTTCGGCCGATCTCCGTCGAAGCGGGCTTTATCTTTGCACTCGACCTCGACCGCCTCTCCCTCCGGTCCATGGCAGCAGCGATAGCAACCCCGCTCGGTGCAGCGATACCTCGACACCTACCTCATGCTATCTCGGTGTCACTCCCTACTTGGCAAGACAATATCGATTACGAAGAAGGCCGACCTCGGGTTGTGGACGCTATGGTCAATGGCTACCCACGGTTCTTCATCAATAAAAGCATACAAAAGGTTGGGTCTTTGCCTTGTCTTCAATTTTCAATCTGTGCCGGTGATAGTTTATTGACCAACTTAATTTTCCCTTCACATGGCACCGATCATCCTCATTCGTAATTCAAACACAACAGCTTGCACAATTATGTGAACAGAAGTTCTCACCGTCCGACGGTTCTGAGCGTTGCATGCTCTTCCCACTTGAATCCTGGGCCGCCGCGTGTCGGGAGTTCATGCTCCGTAGGGACCCTCCGATCGGGTCTGTTCGACTGGTCCATTTCAATATCTGCCCTGAAGGTAGTTCATCTCCCACGTCTAGTTATCCGCCTACGTGCAATGGGACCAAGGCTTCCGAGAAGGTCCTCGAACAAGAATGCGGGGATTTACACGTAGTCCTATTCCCATCCGATACCTTTAGTATTGCGAAACAATTTTGGCAGCACACTGGGCTTGGTATCTCGAGCCGGTTCGCCGAGCACTGTATCGATCTTCTCGCGAAAGACGAGCGCAAGAAGATTTCGACTCTGCCTATTTCTCCAAATGTCCCATCACCGATTGTAGATACATCCGCGGGTATTCAAGTGAAGCTCCCAAGAAACAGACACTATCGCGTCAAGTCGGTGACATCACCGATGCTCGAAATTAAGGGGACGCCAGGGGAGGATCAGGCTAGTGGGGATATCGCAGAGACGTACTTAGAGGAGCGTTATGCCAGGAACCTTCCGATTAGCGCCGCAGCGGATGCTAAACGAGCGCTACGAACACGAATAGCCAGTGTCCTCGTTCGGAATGACAAGCTCTGCAACGAAGCACAGGACGGCACCGTACAGGGATCTGGAGCTATCAGCTCTGTTGACGGTTGCTATTTGCTACCTTCGGCTGCCGGTATATCCTCCAGCGCAGGAAGTACACGGGAGTTGTCTGGGTTAACCGAGGGCGACGTATTCCTATTTCCCACTGGCATGGCGGCGATATGGCATGCTCATCAATTGGCCCTTCGTTCATTCGGCGAGAGAAAGAGTGTGTGCTTCGGGTCAGTTGTTCGATCTCGTGGTTGTCGTCCAATATCAATTTTTTTTATAGATTCCCGTACGTGGACACTCTCAAGGTTCTAGAGAAATGGGGTCCTGGTGCTCACTTCTATGGACATGGTTCCGACGAGGATATCGATGTCTTCGAGCGCCTGCTTGCGTCATCAAACTCTCCACGAGACCTGCGTGTCAATGGTGGCCGGCGGTCGTCATCACCTTCAATTCTCGCATTATTCTGTGAATTCCCTTCAAATCCGCTTCTCCGATCCCCCAATCTCAAGCGGCTCCGTGCTCTCGCGGATGAGTACAACTTCCTCATCGTAGTAGACGAGACAGTGGGAAGCTTCGTCAACGTTCATGTTTTGCCTGATGTAGACATGATGGCTACCAGCCTTACTAAGATCTTCAGTGGGGACACAAATGTTATGGGTGGTGGGTAAGTAAGCACCCCATATACCGTCGTATTATTTTGCACCACTCCTTTCCGCCCGCTGGGCAATGATCACGACCGCGACTTAACCAGGCTCCGTTTCCTAGACTTGTCCTCAATCCGCGTGGACGATACTACAAGAAACTCAAGGAGAGTCTACAAGGGTTCTACGAGGACGGATACTGGGGGGAGGACGCCATCTACCTAGAGCGGAACTCGAGGGATTTTGAACGCCGGGTACAAACTATCAATCGCAACACGCTCGATATTTGCACATTTCTGGAATCTCAGTCACTCGAAGCACGATCAAAGTCCGCCTCAGATTCGCAATTTGACGACTCGATACCCAAAGTAATCAAGAAGGTTTACTACCCGGCGTTTATCACCTCCGATACCTACGAAGCGTTCAAACTACCTCACCCAAATGCGGGCTACGGCCATCTTTTCTCTCTCACGTTCACACACCCTGTTGCCGCTCGTGCCTTTTTTGACGGGCTTGGGTGCGAGAAGGGACCAAGTCTTGGAACCAACTTTACTTTGTCGTGTCCTTTTGTCATACTGGCGCATTACACGGAATTAGAATGGGCCAGGAGCTATGGTGTAGATCCAGATCTCGTGCGGGTCAGTGTTGGTTTGGAGGATGCAACAGTGTTACGGCACTGGTTCGAAAAGGCGTTAGAGGC
>Ga0307513_10008396_pt1 | contig 13221 bp, 15 predicted proteins | sample 15_EM_MG_FD_202174 | JGI IMG/M metagenome (GOLD analysis project Ga0307513, IMG submission 202174) | Populus trichocarpa ectomycorrhiza microbial communities from riparian zone in the Pacific Northwest, United States - 15_EM | ecosystem: Host-associated > Plants > Roots > Unclassified | place...
GCCCCATGGGCCTTTAGAAAAGGACGGAAAAATGAGAGGCATGCGGGGTATAGGGGGAGATGGTATTACCAGGTGATACAGGGAGATATGTATGTAATACATGAGGGAGAATATTTTTTGCTGATGTGCAAGCCCCTTCGTACTTGCGAAGTATTATCCACATAGAATAGATTGTGCCGCATTCACATTTTGAACAGGGAATTTGGGATTTGATGATCGGTGATGAAGATATTCTGAACTGGCCTGACTCAGTTATACTGGTTCTTGCCTCCGAGTATCACAAAGCTTTGGACCGATACCAAGCGCAGCGGAGGACGATCCAGAAAGCTGTTGAGACTTTTTGCTTCGGTATAACATATGCTATTGCTGTTTCCTACTACTAGAAAATTTTAAAAGTATTAGGACACCTTGGCGCCAAGAGAAGAAACCGTCCGGTGCCAAGACTTTTGAGTAAATAGGCTAAATACACCCTGAGTTGACAAAGACCTGTATCACATCAAACATTCATATTTAGCTATGAGTCCGGTCCGCCCAACTTTAAAAAAGAAGCGAGGTAAGAGAATCTATATACAGGAAGAGGCTTAGGATTAGCTAATTAGGGATAACTAGGAAAGGAGATTACCCCACGACGGCGTGCTGTAATCATCGCATATCGCTTACTGGAGATCCCTATAAGCTTCAGGCAAATCCAGAGTGTCACACGGGTTTCAAAATCTACATCAAGTGATATCTGGAAGCACGCGCTTTCTCATGCAGAAAGAGCTAGGCTTCAAACTGAAGTTATACCCACACTCATAGTACCAGTACTTCCTCTGGTAGGATCTCCACAGGTCGCACATTCTTCAGTGCTACCACCTGGGGCAGCACTTCCTGCTGTGCTACCTCCTCCGATGCCACTTTCTTTCGTGCTACCTCCTCTGGTAGCACTTCCTTCAGGGCTGCCACCTCTGGCGGGTCTCCCCTCGGCACCACCTCCTCCGACTTTGCTTCCTTTAATGCCACCAGCTCCTGAAGCACTCCTTTCTGGGCTTCCTTTCCCGGCAGCGCTTCCTTTGCCTTTCCTGGGAGAGCTTCCTTTGCCTCTCCCAGCAGCACTCCCTTTGCCTCTCCCGGCAGCGCTCCCTTTGCCTCTCCCAGCAGCGCTTCCATTGCTGCTCCCGGCAGCGCTTCCTTTGCTGCTCCCGGCAGCGCTTCCTTTGCTGCTCCCGGCAGCGCTTCCTTTGCTGCCTCCAGCAGTGCTTCCTTTGCCGCTCTCTGCAGCTCTCCCTTTGCCTCTCCTGGCAGCCTTTCCTTTAGTGCCACCGCTCCTAGCAGCACTTCCATTGGTGCTACCACGCTGGGCGGCGCTTTCTTTGATGCCGCCTCTTCCAGCACCTTGTTCTTTGGTTGTGCCGGCTTTCCAGAAGGCGCTTTCTTCTGAGTTGCCGCTGCTGGCACCACCTCTCTCTGTGCCAGGTCTTCTAGAAGCACTGCCATCGGTGCTACCATCTCCGGCAGTACTTGCTCCTATGCTGCCTCTCTCAGCACCACTTCCATCAATGTTGTCTCTTCTGACAGCACTCGCTTTGGTGCTGCCCCTTCCGGCAGCACTTCCATCAATGCTACTGCTTCTGGCAGCACTTCCAGCACCTCCAGCACCTCCTCCCTTGGAACGACACTGCCTGCTACCCGTCCCTCAAGCTCAACCCCCCCAGGCACAGCTCCCCCCAACACCACGTGCTCCCGAGCTCCTTCCGCTTCTACCCAATTTGCTCCTTCAAGCACCACTTCCACGGGTCTCAACACCTCCTCTTCGTGTTGAGTATAACACACAATTTTCACTCCTTGAACTGATCAAGAAAAGTGTATTAGACCCAGCCCCACGCCCTGGCCGCCCCCGACTTTTAACTGTGTCTGATAAGGATGAGCTTATCACATTTGTGAAAAGTGGCTTTATTTCACGATGTTTGCCACTAAGAGAGATACGACGGGAATCTGGCTTGACTCATGTGAGTGATTCAACAGTTTTTAGAACATTGGCTGAGTGTGGCATACATGCCTATCGAGACAGATCTAAGTTTATTTTGAGCACTGAAAATAAAATCAAACTACTCGTAAGCAAACCTGTTTTCTAATAATGTCTTCTATGCTATAGTGAGCTATCTGCAGGTATAATCAGCGATGTTGTAGCTAATTATTGATATTAGAATTACTGTTTGCCTGGAGTGAATTGGGTGCTGGAGACGGAATGGGCCAACTACGCTTTTACCGATGAGATGTCTATCAAAATTGGTGAGTTTTATGGCCCCTTTACAGTGTGGCGAGAGAAAGGAGAGATGTGGCATGATGATTGCGTTGGGTAAACAAGAAGAGGGGAATGCGGTGATGTGCTGGGGAATGATTAGTTGGAATTGGAAAGGGCCATTCGAGGTTTAGGAACAAGAAACAGAGGAGGAGAAGGCTAATGCTATGAAGGCCATAAAGGTTTAAAATATAAATTGTACGGTGGAGGAGAAGCATTTGAATGATTCCTGGAAGTTAAGTGTCGAGTGGAGGGAATTGAAAGAGCAGGAGTTAAAGACACTACAGGAGGCAAGGGCAGAAGCCCAGAGGACTGGATTTAAGACCAAAACTACGCAGTCGTGGAGGGGGAAAAAGTATAAGGTAAAGTCACTCAAGAGAGGTGATCCTCGTGGAGTGGATTTATAGAGATATGTTACTGCTCTTGCCCGACCCCTGCTTTGGCCTACCTGCAAGGAGCGTTTACAGCAAAATCCGAATTTTCTTTCAATGGCAGACAACGCCCCTGCCCATTACTCAGACTTTACCACCTTAGAAAGAGTTAAAGCAGGTATGCCCAAGGTGGATTGACCTGCCAATTCACCTGACTTTAACCGTATTGAACATATCTGGCAGTTAATGAAGTCACGAATACAAACACGCCGGCGGTATGAGCAAGTTACAAGTATAACTGAAATGAAGGAAACATTCCAGTGTGAATGGGAGCAGATTACAGTTCAAGAGGTTAACAAGGATATATCTAAGCTTCCAAGAGTGATGGATAAATGTATTGAACAGCAAGGTGGAAACAAATTTCATAGTTAAATAGATTGAAAAGCTGGGCGGAAGCAAATTCCTTAGCTGGTTATTGTGTTGAATATACCAGATTTTGGCTCACCCTGTGGCCTTGGCGCTAAGGTGCCTAAATACTGTTGAAATTTACTAGTACAAAGCGGTATGGGCAACGCCGGAGAAAATCTGAAAAAGCGTTTTGAGCAACAATGAGACAGTAGTTCGCTATGACGCAAATTACCTACAAAAAGAGGTGTATGAGTGTACTCTTGAGGATTGCGGTAGGGTACTCGAGTACATAAATAAGATCCGTGAGCTACGGGACAAGCTTATTATTAGTGGGAATACGCCTACGTATGGACAACTCATTTTCCATCTATTTGAGGGCCTCCCCAAGATGTCGTAATGGAAGACCTGGATCATGGTCAGGAAGCGTGCTCTATTCTCACTTACGACGATTACCAGTTACAATGAAATGAAAGTAAAGCTTACTGTCTACGAAGTTGAACTACGGCGAGATCGTGACATTGAGCCTGGCCACCCACTCTTTTCAAAGTACACGAAGGGAGGTTGATTACAGAAGTTGTCCAATTATTACAGAAACGGTGTGCCTCCCCGTGCAAAGAGCAAACTGGCCAATGGAAAGTTTACTGGCTCCTCCCACCATTGCAGAAAACCCGGTCATAAGATTCGCAAAGGTTGAGCGAAGTTGAATGAACAGGGTTGATTGGGAACCGCCACGAAGCACTGTCTACCAGGCTGAAAGAGCTGGTACCATGGAGGAGCAGATGTGGCTGGCTACCGATGTTGTCCCTGGAACTGGAAAAGTCAAGGCTTCTGTCTATCAAGACACAAAGCGGTCATGAGGAGAAGAAGTTAGAAAAGGCGTTGATGGGTAAGCAAGTCATGACAGAGATGGATTGGGTACTCGACTCTGGTTGTACCAAACATATGCCGAAGTACATGGATGTATTTTTAGAGGGAACGTACCAGTGACTTACAACAGACGAATGACAAATGCGGACCGCTACAGGGGAGCTTGTTTCAGCTACCAGAATTGGAACTGTTCCTATTAAAGTTTGGTTGCCAGCCCCAGGATCCAAGACAATCCTACCCAGCAATGTTTTACATATTCCCAGCCCCTGTTCTACAAATTTAATTTCTGTCAGTCGGCTTACGGTGAAGGGGATCAATATTTCTTTTAAGCCGGAATCAGCTGAGATATACCGTGATGAGCTTCTCATGGCTGTTGCAAAGAAAGTCGACTGCCTCTACACGATTCTCACAGCTGGGAATGGCATGGATGACACGCTTCTCATATCGCTGAAAGACCAGACGCTGACAACACTCTGGCACTACCCTTTAGGCCACCTACACCAACAAGCTGTCCTCAGGATTAGGAGTAACGAGCTTGTTCGTGGACTTCCCGCTCTAGAAGTAAACACGATAACCAGTCTATGCAATGCTTGTTTAAAAGGGAAGATGATTCGAATACTATTCAAGCTAGGAACTCACCGAACAAACGCACCACTTGAACTTATACACAGTGATCTGTGTGGGCCTATGCAACAGAAGTCTTGCCGTAGTTGCTGCTACTTTATGCTACTTATAGTCAATTTTACGAAGTTCACCGTTCTCCATTGTTTGAAGAAGAAAAGTGAGGCAGCCAACTGGTTCAAGGCTTATAAGACTCATGTGGAAAAGGTGCATAACAGAAAAGGCAGGAACTATGTCATCAAGTCCGTGCGCACTGACAATGGGGGAGAGTACACTTGAGACGCATTTCAGAGAGAGCTGAGGAGATGTGGGATCGAGTTTCAGTCTACCGTTCCTTACAGGCCACAAGAGGATGGCATCTCTGAGAACAGCAATAGAGTGCTTGTGGGGAGAGCGAATGCCCTATTACAACATGCCGGTCCCCTCAAGGTCTATTGGGCGGAGGCAGTACAGACAGTGGTTTATTTGAAAAACCTATCTATCACAAAAGGGACCCATGGGAAGGATGCGACCCCTGATGAATTGTGGTTTAGCAAGAGGCACGACATTCGACATCTACGAGTATGGGGATGTACGGTGTATGCCCATTTTCATCCAGTAAAATGAGCAGACATGAAATGGAGCCCTCCTGCTAACGTTTGATTTTTATCAACAATACACTTTTTATAAAGCACTATAGACTCTATAATCCAAAGACAAGGAAACTAGTTACATCGCGCGACGTTGTTTTCCATGAAGTTGTCCTTTCTACAAGCTGCTCGAGCAGCAGATATTATGTCCGGCCGCTGTCAACAATTCAAGTGTCCACGTTACTTTTGCTACTGGACAAGATGCAGACTTTTTTCCTGTCGAGGATGATGTTGAGAGTCGCAGTAGCGATGACAATTTTGGTCATATTGTTGGGAGTGAGGGAGAATCTGGAAGAGAGGAGAATGGAGGCCGCGTAGGGTAGGATTTCGAAGAGGTCATCTGAACGCCACCCTTTAGTTTTCAAGAAAACTCCAAAAAGTGAACTTCCATGTCAGATGAAAAATACCCTTGGAGGATACTGGAAGGGGTCTGCTAGTGGGCTAAGACCGATAAGAAAATCAACTTGAGGAGCAGGAAGAAACAGTCATGCAACAAGTATTGATTTAGCTTTATTAGTCGCAGATGGACCCAGAACAATCACAGATGCATTAGATAGACCTAATCGCACACAGTGGATTGAGGCTATGAATAGCAAGTTACTATCATTGGAAGGATATAAGACATGGTCAGTGGCAGAGGAAGGGAAGCTACCAGAGGGTGTGCGCGCTATCGTAACATGTGTACATGTTCCGGTAACGGTACACAGAGGGGCGTGCAGCGCAGGATTTCCTATGTTTAGTTGATTTATATTTAGTTTATATGATTTGATTTCAGGTCCGTCACTATCTCTGAGTCAGATAGGCTATGCTATCGTATGCCTATGTTTAGTTTGCTTTGCAGGAAGTTTATATTTAGGATTCCGGGTATGGAATCGTCATGTAGCAGTGGTGGAGGCAGAGCTATGTTTCTTTCTTTGGTCTTGCAGGATTACAGGATTCCGGTAGGTGCACAGCTACTGGTAATGATCGTGATTGCGGGAAGGCTATCCGTCTTGGGTTTTCTATTTAAACCAGTCTCCTGACTAGCAGGAGACAGCAGACTTCGACAGACCTTCAGTCTAAGAATACACTTGGTTGAACGGCAATCCCTGAGTCCTATTTGTCCTCCAACTATTATCTCTTACTCCTGGTCCCTTGAAGCCTCCCTTAGTACAAGCGCTAGCAGGGCTATCGCCGGTCCTATTGTATTTTCATTAGACAGGAATAAACCTATTACAGCTATATCATCTAGGATGGTACTTCAGGACAAGATAGGAGAGGACCGAAATGTGGCAAGATACAAAGCACGTCTTGTCGCACATGGATTTCGACAGAGAGCAGGAATCAACTACTCAGAAACCTACAGTCCCACCATATCATTCGCCATGATTGGAACTGTGTTATCAAAATCGGTGATGATGGAAGACAGATAAATCATCCAACTCAATATTGTTACCGCCTTCCTTGAGAGGAATGTTGAGGAAGAGCTCTACTTACGTCTACCTAAGGAATTTTGTCTGCATAAGAACGGAAATGTGATCCTACCGTGTAGTCGGGTAGGTTTGGAAGTCTCCGTCACAGTGCAATTAAACAGTAGCCTCTATCATGTGCTAAAGCAGGCTGTGCGCAATTGGTATAATATGTTGGAGACATATTTCATAAAGGATATGCATATGCGGGCGTCAAAATTCGAAGCTGCAATCTACACAACAGAAACTGGAGCTACGATAAGCGCCTGGGTTGACGAGATTCTGCTCATTCGGAGGGCAGAGGAGGTCCAGAATATGCGAACAGCTATTTGTAAGTGTTTCACCATCAAATATCTCGGGAACGTGAAGTTTTTCCTCTGCATGCTGGTGGAACCGGACCGGGGGACAAGAGTCATCCACCTGAGTCAGAGAGTCCATCTGGAGAAGATCCTGTGGAGGTGCCGGATGAATGAGTGTAAGGGGTGTGCAACACCCATAGACGTCAAGACGAAACTGCATTCTAGAAGAGCGGGAGAGGAAGAGGTCGAGAAGGTTCTCTACCAAGAAGCAGTTGGTAGCCTCCCCTATGCCGCGATTACTACACGTCCGGATATCGCATGTGCAACCGGTCTAGTTGGGCATTTCAGTGCTGACCCATCCATGTTACACTGGGTAGCTGTTAAAAGGATCGTCGTTGATTTTGGCAGAGCATGCGATATATCCCCGGAGACGATTTGTCGGGAATTGATATGATATAGCTGACTGAGCCTGCCTCCCGAGCGCCGACTGCCGGAAAATCCGGCGATACTTCGAGCTTTCCCGGTGGAACTACTCACGCAACTGGAGATCCCGGTTCTTGCGTTCTAGGAGTCAGGTGTTTACAACATACACAGGGCCCGATGCATGGGTGCTCGACTCTTCCGTAACCAGACCAGTCGGAACGATTGCGTTTGGATACACGCTATCTAAAGGACTGACTGGGACTACGAATTTGTCTAGGTAGAAGCAATGATAGAGGTTTTGGAGCAAGAGAAAGAGAAAGAAAAGGACAGAAAGCCCCTTGCACTATCTACGCAGACGCCGATTTCGCTGGAGAAGTGGATGGTATGAGATCGACTACGGGTTTTGTCATACTCAATCGATACGCGGCCATTGTTCACTGGAAGTCTCAAGGCCAGAAAACGGTTGCTAAATCAACAGCTGATGCAGAGTTTAATACCACAGCCCTCGCTGTGGAGGAAGGTATATGGTTAGCAAAAGCTCCAGGCTGAGCTTTATGCAATCAAGAACATCGTCCCTATATCTATTTTCAATGACAACCAGGCCTGTATTGCTAGTCTCACGAACGGCCAATTCCGAGCATCTACCCGACATGTGGGCGTTCGATACTTCTGGCTACGGGAACTAGTATGGGAAGGTGAGGTCACTATTAAGTATCTTAGAACGGATGAGATGGTAGTGGATGGATAGACCAAGCGTCTGGAGAGTGGGAAACACTAAGGGTTTCCTAGAATGTTATCTATGATGAGCTGATGGCTATCACAATACCCATTTGTGTTTCATTTTTTGTTTTAAAACAAAAGTTTTTTTTTTTTGCGTACTGATTGGCACGACCCCATGTATATGTACATTACATGGGATTCAGGGGAGTGATAGCTAGAATCCTATAGTCGTTAGGGTATGATAGTTAGTTTGGGGTATGACCAGTTTAGGGTTGTGACTGCCACTTGTGGGGTTTTTCCCATTGTGTGGGCTTCTCCTGTTTAGTGCGTTTGTGCATTCTCTTCTGTATTTAAGTCTGAGCTGTTAGGTGGTAGCTTCGGCGTGATGTATTCCGACAGCTAGGACCTGAATCGTAATTATATCGGAGAACTCGTTAAGAAGACACGAGTAATGTAGGCTAGATATAATGGTTCGCTTCAGTGTAGATCGTCGAAGTATTGGTAACGATATAAAAGTGTAGAATAACTTATTATATTGATAAGATCTCTTCTCCGTGCTTCTTGTCTAAATAGCAGCGAAGATGCTTCGATATTTATATTCCGCGTCTGAGCATCGCGGTATACATGCTAACTCTATACTAACTAAGTACCACACCCGCAACTTTGCGAACTTCACCTGAGTGCGAACACTCGTAGACCCTGAAAACTCTCTGCCACACCTTTTGCTCCCATGGCCAACTTATCGGTCTGCGCCTTCTTTATTCCTGGTGGTGTGGAGACCACGCCAGGTGTCAGCTCATCCGTTTATCCGTTGACAACAATGATTACGAATTATCTTGCCCTCGTGCTTGTCGAGGGTAGTGTTAACTCGCTGGACAGAAGATGGCCATTCTTCTTTGGTTGGTTCCGTCGAGAATTCGGTATGCAACTGCATCTCGTATTCTGGTCTTCCGGCATTACATGACTTGTCCTCGGGATCGTACCTATAGGCTTTTTCCCTCGGACTCCATCTTTTACCAACTTGTCCTCTGTGGATTCACCCGATCCACTTACTGGGCATAGTTACCGCCTTCATACTCTACACGACTTTGTAAGTACGAGGGGACTAACTTTCGTGCGAAACGTCCCGTTACCTATGACCCGACCTTCCGACTATCTGTCTTCAAGCGTCTGTAACTTTATGCGCCGTCGTCCGATTCACCTGCTTCTACTTGCATAAGGTGCCCGGAGGCTTCCCCTCATATATTCTGCGAACAGGATCCGGCCAGACGGACGGCCGCGACGTATATGGTGTTATAAGATGTGTTCCATTGATAGTGGTCTTTGGTGTTGGGACGAAACTACCCAGGCGGCCAGTGATGACGCGCCGTCCCAACGCCGGGGCTGGAGGGGGGTGTTATCTTTCTTCTTCGATGTTCGTGTACGCCAAGGTAGGGTAACTTTGCCCTGTAAATCCTTACAGGGAGTCCGTGCGCCTAACATGAGCTACCAGTCGAGCGCTTCCTGTATTGTACATAAAATATCACACATACCACAACCACTCCTTACGTGCTTTTCTCCTGGTCTTCGTGCCATTACCTACCCTACCCCAGTCATCATTGGGTCGTGAGCGAGCTGCCATCCACGTGTCGCCAACAATGCACTCCTTGTGTATTCTCGCAAAATTAATTATGCTCGCTGCTATCATTAGGATTGTCGCAGCGCAGATGAGCCCTTCAACGAGGTTGGCAGTGTTTCCCATTATTGTTACTGGTGTGATTCCAACAATATGGATGCCTAGCGGGCAGTGCAGACCTGTATGCTAAGCTATCCCTCTCCTCACCTCCCTTTCCTAGCATTCGTCCCTAGCGGGGTAGATAGACAACCTCTCTTCCGACAACTCCCTGCCTTTCTTGCACAACTACTATCTCTAAGACCATAAGTCAATTTTCCCAGTATCTAGACTTTGAGAGTTTATATGCTGCCAGTGATTAATCAATTGATTCATGTTTTTTCCACTGGTATTCCCATCAGGGAGACAAGCAGCACTATGAACATGCCAACAGGCTCGTCGAAAGGTACCAGCATGGGTGCTTCCTTACGCGGTACTACTACGAAATCTGATAGTACACCTACTGGCGGCACCGGGGCTGCTACGAAACCTGCTAGACCACCTGCTGGCGGTATCTGTACTACTACGAAATCTGGTAGTACACCTACTGGCAATACTGGTGCTGCTCCAAAATCTGGTAGTACACTCACTGGCGGTGCCGGTGCTACTGCGAAATCTGGTGGTCTACCTACTGGCGGTACCGGTGCTGCTCCAGAATCGGGTAGTCCCCCAACTGGGGGTGCCGGTAGGGCTCCAAACTCCGGGAGTCAACCAACTGGGGGTACCGGTGTTGGGCTGATTTCGTAGCACCCGTTTTGTTGGGATGGTGTGCCGCGCATGCCGAAATCACCCTTTCGTGCATTTCTGTAACCTCTTGATAAACCGAACAGTTGAGAGAATTGAATTGACCCCGGAGAGGTGTGGTGTAATGCCATCGATATGGAAAGAGTACATCCCTGATGAAAGTAAGCACAAGAGAGATGAAGTGTCGACCCTAAAAGTGAAGTCCAACTAAAGGAGCAAAGCCCAGGCAGAAATAAAGAACCTAGTCATCAAGCTTTTAGACACACTCCACTCTCCTCACACAAGGCCATTGTCTTTGGTCAACCACTGGGCACGAAGCTGAGAGCGGAATATGTGAGAAGAATGAAACGCGCCCGCCGGCTTGGGTATAGTCAATCCCACTATGATCCGCGATTTGCTGAGCAAATACAACTCGTCAGAAGAACCTACTAACCTGACTGATAGGCTAGAGACAAAAGAAGTTGAGAGTGAACCTGGAATGAAGGGAAGGAAAGGTTGTTGATTGGCTGTTTTCCTTGGTGTGGTTGTTTGTTGTTAGACTAGTCTACATGAGAGGCGGCTTATGTGCTAAAGTGTATGCGCCAAGCTAACTACTAAACAGAGTTTTTCTGTGGCCTCTGATTGAGCGACATGACTGCTCTCACTACCCTATCAAACACCTCAGGGCACAAGTACCCTCCCTCTCTCTAGCCTTCAACCCCGGAGGCATACAAACAAAACAAAACATGTAAAACACTCTATCGTCCGCTATAAAACCTCAGTACAAGCCACCGAGTTACCAGACATGATTTGGTTCCTGATCCGACTCCCTGAGCTCCATTAATCCATTCCACGCTGTGCCTTCCTCCGGCCTCAGTTCTCTCCAAGCCAAATACATCCTCCAGCTCGCCCAAGTCCATCATCACTGTCTTCTCGTACTCCAATATATCCACCATCGTGATACCTTGTTCCGCCGCAATCCTCCGCCGTAGATAAACTTTGAGATTGTTTAAGTGAATGCAGTCACGCAAAGCACCCTTCTTTACTCAGACAACCTCTCTCGTGTTAAAATCCCGTTGATGTCCGCTTTTCCAATGCCAGGCCAGATCTGATAAAACATTTGGGCTCCCGCATTGCGGTTCAAGTTTGCTACCCCGGCGTTGATCGAGCAAGGACCTTCTCAATAGCACTAACTCTCCGTCCTTAGGTGGTGTGTGACGCATGGGCTGTTGTCGTTTTTCACGTCTCTGGGCTTCCTCCGCAACTCCTGAGGCGGCCTGTTGGCGTATATCATCAATACGCGCGAGTCTTTCCAGTTGTCGGTCGGCGAGGCTTGCTTCTTCTTCTTCTCCCTCTCATTCCCATGGGTTTATGCCAGAGGCAACTAGCATAGAAAGTGCTGCTACCGCGCGCTCAGTATTAGGGTTAACATCCCATCCGGTTCTGTTCGGGTTAAATCCTAATAGTAGCTCTGCCGGGCTGAATCCGTGTACTCTAAGAACTCGAGTATTAATAGCGTGCACGACTGCGTCAACAACCAGATCCCAATCTCCCTGTAGTAACTTGCGCTGCATCACGGGAACCTTGAGTCCGTTCACCAAAAGCTTGACATATTTTTCTGCCAAACCGACTGACTGTGGATGTAATTTCAGAGCTGGTAGATGTATGATGGACAGCTTACTCAGAACCTTGGCAAACTTACCAGAAACAAAGTGGGCGCCGTTATCGGTATACACTCCGCGAGGCCATCCGAATTGCTGAACTTGTCACAAATCGTGACTAAGCAAGGCAGATTTCACATGACTAATACTTATTAGTCATAAGGTATGTTGGGTTTTTGCACTATGACGTCATTTGACTCATAGCTCTCACATGACTACGCACTTGCGAGTTATTGGTTGATTATGATTGGTTAATGGTTTCATGACGTCACGATTGTGACGTCATACGATGTAATGATTTCGCACATGACTTACGAGTCATGGGTTTCACACATGCGACTCATTTGAGCGCATGATCGAGTTTATGAGTTTGGATCGGGTAAAGAGGATGTGCGCAGTTGATTTGTTAGAATCAGCTGATGGATTTCGCACCATGACTAATTATTAGTCATGGGGGCTATGCTACTTGATGGTGACGAGTCACCAGGGTTAGGGTTGTGAGAAGATGCCTATATAAGGTGCTTGGTTCCGACCAAGAGATAGGAGCCCCCCCCCCTCAGAGAAATCCCCCACCCCCTTCAGCTGCCGGCCCCCCCCCTTCGAGGAAGGGTAAAGAAAGGGCCTGTGCACCACCCACAACCACCTCAGCCGCGGCTGAAGACCCTAAATACCTCATACCATTCTACGATACGAGGCTTGGCAAGGCGTTCGGTGACCCCGAGAAGTACGCCAAGCTCTATCCCAACTCATACGAAGCCGGGGAATTCGGGAAGGGAAGGTATGACCTTGACTCCTTCACCCCAGGCCACCTCCACCCTGACGTTCACCCCTCCCCCTCCTATGCGCAAGCTGCTTCCGGCTCAGGCTCGGGCGGCAAGGGCAAAAGCAAAGCTGGGAAACCTCCTTCCCCCCAACTTGTTGCGAGTACGGTAGCCCCTCCTGTTAAAAAGGGGCCTCCTTCCCTCCCAGGTGCCCAACGACGCTTCTTTGCTCCTCGCCAGTCCCCTTCCCCTCATCCAGACGCCCTTACCATTGCTGCCACTTTTCCTGACATTGCCGCTCGCGTCCTCCGAGAATCGAACTGCCTCCTCCCCCTTGGCTTCTCCGCTACTGTTAACC